>LFIK01000007.1_pt1 | contig 131387 bp, 113 predicted proteins | sample 643401 | NCBI WGS metagenome assembly LFIK01 (sample SAMN03777447, study PRJNA286221) | soda lake metagenome | biome: soda lake; feature: Kulunda steppe; material: water; isolation source: sample T5-Br brine of Lake Tanatar-5 | place: Russia: Kulunda steppe | collected 2010-07
ATTTCTCTCGCCTGCAAGGGCAGGCCGAGCATGAGTGTCAAGGCTGAAACAGCCAGAAGACGCGACAGTTTCATGGTGTATCTCCCCCTGCGTGATTTCTTGATGTTTTGCAGAACAAGCTTTGCATATTGCATGCGAAAGCTTGAATGCGTGACGCTACCGGCATGCATGACGCCTGTCAACAGATCGATGAATCGGCGTTTAACGGCAGATGCAAAGCAGCAGCAGCCGCGGTAACATCGACTTGAATATTGCCGGTGATTCCATCCGTGAACGCTGATCAACCCCGGAAATCGACACCATGAACAGTGCCTCCAGGCAAGCTCTGGCCAAACACGCGGACACCCGCGTCACCCGCAGCCGCAAGATCAATCGTCAGACGCTGCACGACGAGGTGACTGCCGGGCTGCGCAACATGATCATCGAAGGCGAACTCGCACCCGGCGAGCGGATTCCCGAGCGTGAACTGTGCGAGGAGCTGGGGATTTCGCGGACACCGCTGCGTGAGGCGCTGAAGGTGCTCGCTGCCGAAGGCATGGTCGAACTGCTGCCGAACCGCGGCGCACGGGTGATCGAGCTGACGCTTGATGATCTGCAGGAGCTGTTCGATCTGCTCGGCGTGCTTGAAGGGCTGTCCGGCGAACTGGCCTGCCGGCACATGACAGATGAACAGATCGAGGCGGTCGCGCAGCTGCATGAACAGATGCTCATCTGCCATCGCGAGGGGCGACGGCTCGAGTATTTCACGCTCAATCAGCGCATTCACGAGAGCATCATGCAAGGCGCCGGCAACCGCGCCTTGCAGACAGCACACGCCGGCATCTCCGGCCGCATCAGCCATGCACGTTACCTCACCAACCTCTCCGGCGAGCGGTGGCAGCAGGCGGTTGATGAACATGAGTCGATTCTGACCGCCTTGAAACAACGCGACGGCGAGGCGCTGTTTCGCGAACTCAGGCAGCATCTGAAGAACAAGGCCGAAGTCGCCCGCGCCGCCTGGGCCACCGCGCAGGACAGCGCTGACCGGAGAGCGTCATGACGACGATCCGCGACGCGGCAATGCACGGCAACGAACAGCAATGGGCGGCGGCGCTGCACCGCAACCACCTTGCCGGCGCGCACGAGGTGCGCGCTGGGCAGGTCGCGCTCCCGGCAACGCCACCCGTCGATCAGCCTGCTGCGTACAGGATCCAGCGTGCGTTCCAGCAATCGATCGGCAGCCGTGGCGGCTGGAAGGTCGGTGCTGCTTCACCGGATGCGCCGCCGCTGCGCGCACCGCTGCCGCAACCGTGGATCCAGCACGGCCGCGGTCGATTATCGGTCGATGCCTGCTGGCCGGGTGGCCTCGAGGCGGAAATCGCCTTTCGGGTCGGCAAGGACCTGCCTGTCGAGCAGGGGCCTTATACGCGCGAGCAGGTCATCGCGAGCCTCGAGACCGCGCACGCGACGATCGAGATCCTCGGCACACGCCAACCGGCGCCCGACCAGGCCGAGCCACTGGCAAAGCTTGCCGATCTGCTGTTCAACGGCTGCCTGATCGTCGGCCCCGGAACGCCTGGCTGGCGCGAACACACGCTGGCAGATCTTGCAATCAGCGTCTCGGTCGACGGCGAGCCGATCATCCGCCAGCACGGCGGCAACCCGGCTGGCGACCCGCTGCGACTGGTCCACTGGCTCGCCAACCATCTCGATCCTGCCGATGGCGGGCTGGTCGCCGGCGATCTCATCACCACCGGGTCGTGGATCGGTGTGCACCTGCCGTCCGGCCCGGGAACGTATCGGGTGGAGCTGGCCGGCATCGGCGACGTCGAGCTGGTTCTGACCAGTCACGCCGATTAATCGGATGGCTGCCCACGCATCGCGCACAACACGCCGACGCCGGCTGGCGGCAACGCTGGCCGGCTGGCTGCTCGCTGCATTGCCCTTGACCACGCAGGCCAACCTGCTGCCGACGCTGGCGATCAACACCGATGCAAGCGCCGCTGCAGCGTCGATCAGCACACAACCGGCTGCCGACCCGCAGCGATCGGTGTTTGCCTATGGCGGGGTGTACAGCGACACGCGCCTGATCGAAATCCTGCGGCTCGACATCGACCCACGACGTTCATTCCTCGCCGCGGTCGGCGTGTCGCAGCGGCTCTACCGTTTCGATGACCGACTGGACCTGGAAGCCGAGGTGCTGATCGCCAGACATGCCGGCAAACAACACCATACCGAGCTCGCCGCGGCACTCTCGTTGCGCTGGAACCGTTTCCCCTGGGACGACGTCGTCAACACAACAATGGCGTATGGGCATGGCCCCTCGTTCGCGACATCGCCACCACCACTCGAAGCAAGCCACAAGCGCGATCCTCGCCAACGACTGCTGTTCATGGTGGCCGAAGTCACGCTGGCACCACCCGATCAGCCACCCGGCGGGCTGGAAGCGCTGGTGCGGATCCACCACCGCTCGGGCGTCTTTCGGTTGCTCAGCTCGGGTAGCGGGTCGAACTTTGTTTCGTTCGGGCTCCGCTACCGCTACTGATCCGCCACCGGCCAGGCTGTGGCGTCCATCTGGCGACGCCAACGCAGTCCCGGTATGGTAATGACGCGATCCGCGCAGATGCTTTCGCGCTGACCATGCGATCGCAGACAGCGACCAGACAACCGCCCCACCCGGAGGAGTGACGCACCATGAAAAGACGTTCATTCATCAAGTCAGCCGGCGTTGGCGCCGCCGCAGCCGCCGCCGTACAGGCTCCGGCCGTGCTGGCCAGACAACGCTTCCACATCGAGATGGTGACCTCCTGGCCAGCCGTCCTCGACAACCTGTACGGCACGGCCGAGTACTTCGCCGAGCGACTCAACGCCTGCACCGACGGCGATGTCGAGGTGCGCACCTACCCCGGCGGCGCGCAGGTCGGCGCACTCGAGGTCTACGATGCGGTGTCGACCGGTGCATTCGAGTGCTGCCATACCGCGCCGTACTATTTCATCGGTCAGACGCCGGCCCACGGCTTCTACACCGCGCTGCCGTTCGGCATGACCGTCGACGAGCAGAATGCCTGGATGGTTCATGGCGATGGACAGGCGCTGTGGGACGAGCTCAACGCCAGGGACAATCTGATCGCGTTCCCGGGCGGCAACACCGGCCCACAGACCGGCGGCTGGTTCAACAAGCGCATCGAAAGCCCGGAAGACCTGCGCGGCCTGCGCATGCGCTTCCCCGGCCACGGTGGCCGCGTCATGGCCAAGGCCGGCGTCAGCATCCAGCAACTGCCTGGCGGTGAAGTCTTCGCCGCGATGGAGCGCGGCGCGCTCGATGCCGCCGAATGGGTCGGTCCATCGGACGATCAGACGCTCGGCATGCAGCGCGTCGCCCGCTACTACTACCTCCCCAGCTGGGCAGAGCCAAGCGCCATGCTCGGCTTCTACTTCAACCTCGACACCTGGAATCAGTTCCCGGCCGATATCCGCGAACAGATCAAGGCATGCGCCGCCGAGGCCGACCGCTGGATGACCGCGCGCTACATGGCACGCAACCCGGTCGCCATCGCCGAACTGGAAGCCGGCGGCACCGAAGTGCTGCAGTTCCCCGATTCGGTCATGGCCGCGTTCGAGGCCGGCGCCGAGGAGGTGCACCAGGAAGACCTGGCCAACGCCGACTATGCAAAGATCCACGAGAACTGGTCGGCATTCCTCAGCCGGACCCGGATGTGGAACCAGCGCAGCACCTACCAGTACCAGCGCTATCTGTTCCGCAACAGCTGACGACCGGTCCCTGCATCACCTGCCCGGGTGATGCAGGGCGTTTCGCCCCGGGCTTGCTCTGCCCCCGGCGGCGCCGCTCAGGTGGCCGCCTGGCTCGGCAACCAGGTGACCAGCGCCGGAAAACTGATCACGATCGCAAGCGTCAGCAGCTGGATCGCGATGAACGGCAGGATGCCGCGGTAGATCTCGCCGGTCTGCAACTCGGGCGGTGCAGCACCACGCAGGTAGAACAGCGCAAAGCCGAACGGTGGCGTCAGAAACGACGTCTGCAGGTTGATCGCAAGCAGCACCCCCAGCCAGACCGGATCGATTCCCAGCATCAGCGCAACCGGCACGATCAACGGCACCACGATGAACGTGATCTCGATGAAGTCGAGAAAGAAGCCGAGCACGAACACGGTCAGCATGACGAACACCAGAAACCCGGTCACGCCACCGGGAAGCTGCGACAGCACCCCCTCGATGACCCGCGTGCCGCCGGTGGCACTGAACACCGTTGCAAACACCGTCGCCGCCAACAGAATGACAAAAACCATAGCGGTCAGCCGGACGGTGGTCGCAGCGGCACCGCTCAACGCATCCCAGCTCAGTTGCCGTTTGACCAGCGCCAGCAGCAGCGCTCCGAGTGCGCCCATCGCGCCGGCCTCGGTCGGCGTGGCGATGCCGGCGAAGATGGTCCCCAGCACGGCGGCTATCAGCAGCAGCGGCGGCAACATGCTGCCAGCAACCTGACCGATCAGGGCGAGCGTCGACAACCGTGGCTCGACCGGCGGCAATGCCGGTGCCAGCGCGGGCCGCGCCCAGGCAACCAGCAGGATGTAGACGATGAACAGGCCGCTCAGCAACAACCCGGGCAGCAGCGCTCCCAGGAACAGGTCGCCGACGTTAGCGCCCATCTGATCACCGAGAATGATCAGCACGACGCTCGGTGGAATGATCTGACCGAGCGTCCCACTCGCCGCGACCGTCCCGCCGGCGAGTCCGCGGTCATAGCCGGCGCGCAGCATGACCGGCAGGGCGATGATCGCCATCGCGACCACCGACGCGCCGACCACGCCGGTCGTCGCTGCCAGCAGGGTACCGACCAGCACCACCGACACCGCGACGCCACCGCGTACCTGACCGAACAGCATGCCCATGCTCTGCAACAGATCTTGCGCGAGGCGGGTCCGCTCGAGCAACGCACCCATGAAGATGAAGAACGGCACGGCGACCAACGTGTAGTTGTTCATGATCGAGCCGTAGACGCGCTGCGGCAGCACGTTCAGCCGCGTGGTGCGGAACACCGGATCCCACGGTAATGACAGCCCCCAGCCCGGCAGCATGTCGCTGAACAGGACGGTGTAGATCAACGCCGATCCGGCGAGCGCAAAGGCGACCGGATAGCCGCTCAAGAGAAGCAGCAGGAGCAGCGCAAACATCCCGAGACCGATCATTTCCATGTCCGCAGCTCCCGCAACCGATCGATGCCCTTGATGATTTCGCTGAGCGTCTGCAGCGCGATCAGCACGAACGCGATCAGCAGCACGGTCTTGATCGGATACAGTGGTAGCCCACCCGGGTTGGGACTGACCTCGAGACGTGACCAGGCGCGCGTCACGAACGGCCAGGTATACAACAGCATCAGCACGCAGAACGGCAACAGCAACAGCGCATTGCCGAGCACGTCGGTCCAGATCCGCAGCCGTTCAGACAAGCGTGTGCGGACAATGTCGACACGGATATGCCCGTCGATGCGCAGCAACCACGCCGCACCGAGCAGGAAGATCAGGTTGAACGCCTGCGTCTGCGACTCGAGCACCGCATTGCTGCTGAGCGCCATGCCGAGGTGCGCACCGATGTAGCGGGTCAGGACATTGACGACACCGAGCACGACCAGCGCCAGCACCACAAACCGCAGCAGGCTGCCCACCCAGGTACTGAGTGCATCGACAGCCGAGCAGTACGATCGTAGCCAGCGCATGTCCGCCTCCAGAACTCATCATGCCGCGAATCACGCCAAGACTACCGGAAAACCGCCTCTACCGCGCACCGGGTCAACGCTTGGCGTTAGCCGCGCGCAACGTTATGGTAAGGTCAAAACAGAATTCCACCAGCGGTTCTACCGGCAACAGTCAGCCACGATGTCAGCACATCACCATCTGCGTTTCGACAATACGGCGCTGTTTCTCGATCTCGACGGGACGCTGATCGAACTCGCCGCCGCCCCCGATGCTGTCCGTGTTCCGGCCGGGCTGCCGACGCTGTTGCGCACGTTGTCGCAGCGGTTGTCCGGCGCGTTGGCAGTGGTCAGCGGCCGTCCGCTGACGCAGATCGACCAGTTGCTCGCGCCAGACCGCTTCGCTGCCGCCGGCGTCCACGGCCAGGAACGCCGCGATGCGGCCGGTGCGCTGCACGCACTCGCTCACGACGCGGATTGGCGCGAGCCGGCTGCGATGCGCCTGCGCGCCTGGATCAGCGACAAGCCCGGCCTGCTGCTCGAAGACAAGGCGGTCTCGATCGCGCTGCACTACCGCGGCGCGCCGCAGTGGGCAGACAGCTGTGTGCGGCAACTGCAGCTGATCGCCAGCAGCAGCGACCTGCCGCTGCATCTGCTACATGGCAAGATGGTCGTGGAGCTGATGCCGGCCGGCTGGAACAAGGGGCGCGCCATCGCTGCGTTCCTGTCGGAGCCGCCGTTTGGTGGACGTCTGCCGGTATTCCTTGGCGACGATGTCACCGACGAAGCGGGCTTTGCCGAAGTCAATCGGCGCGACGGCTGCTCGATCCGCATCGGCGAGACGGGGCAGAGTCAAGCGCAGTATCAGCTGCCGGATGTCGCCGCGACGGCGCGCTGGCTGCACGGCTTTCTCGACACCGGGGCTGCCGATGTCCACACCCTACGGAGGCGCATGCCGTCATGAATCTCGACCTCGCGGTGATCGGCAACTGTCAGATTGGTGCGCTGATCGATCCGCGCGCACGCATTGTCTGGAGCTGCATGCCGAGACCCGACAGCGATCCGGTGTTCTGCGCTCTGCTTGGCGGTCAGGACGATGCGGCGCAGCCACAACACGGGCTTGCCGAGATCGTCCTTGCTGACCTGTCACACAGCGAGCAGTACTACCTCGACAACACCGCCATCGTGGTCACGCGACTCCATGATCAACATGGTAGTATCGTCGAAATCCGTGACTTTGCCCCCCGCTTTTATCAATATGGCCGGACCTTCAGGCCGGTCATGCTGGTGCGCAGCCTGCACCCCGTCGCAGGAACGCCGCGCATCCACATCCGGCTTCGCCCCAGCCACGGCTGGGGCGAGCACCGCCCGGAGGTCACCTTCGGGAGCAATCACGTGCGCTATGTGATGCCGCACATGACGTTGCGGCTGACCACCGACGCCTCGGTTGCAACAGTGATCGACGAAGCGTCATTTCTGCTCAACCGCCCCTTGCATCTGTTGCTCGGCCCCGACGAAACGCTGCCCGAGGCGCCCGAAGACGCCGCGACGCGGCTGTTCACGCAGACGCGCAACTACTGGCGCAACTGGGTGCGTTCGCTGGCGATTCCGTTCGAATGGCAGGATGCGGTGATTCGTGCGGCGATCACGCTCAAGCTCTGCACCTTCGAGGACACCGGCGCCGTGCTTGCCGCGCTCACCACCTCGATTCCCGAAGCCGCCAACAGTGGTCGCAACTGGGACTACCGCTACTGCTGGTTGCGCGACAGCTATTTCACCGTGCATGCACTGAACCGGCTTGGCGCGACGAAGACCATGGAGGCGTATCTCGGCTACATCGTCAACGTCAGCTCGGCGATGGACCCACAGACCGGCCTGCAGCCGGTCTACGGACTCGACGGACGCAGCGATCTCGACGAGCAGATCGCCACCGGCCTGCCGGGCTACCGCGGCATGGGGCCGGTGCGCGTCGGCAATCAGGCCTGGCTGCAGGTGCAGAACGATGTCTACGGTGCGGTCGTGCTCGCCACGGCGCAATATTTCTTCGACCGCCGTCTCGACAACGGTGATCGGCAGACCATGCTCGACATGCTCGAGCCGATCGGTGCCGAGGCCGAGCGACGCTTCCTCGAACCGGATGCCGGGCTCTGGGAGTATCGTGGTCGCCAACGCGTACATACCTACTCGGCGGTGATGTGCTGGGCTGCCTGCGATCGGCTTGCGCGGATCGCCACGCACCTCGATCGCCCCGACACGGCGACGCGCTGGCGAAGCAGCGCGGAGCGGATTCACGCGGTCATCTGCCGTGAGGCCTGGGATCCCGAGCAGCGCAGCTTCACCGAAAGTTTCGGTCGCCCGGAACTCGACGCCAGCATGTTGATTCTGCATGAGCTCGGTTTCCTACCCGCGTCCGACCCACGCTTCATCGGCACCGTCGAAGCCGTCGAAAAGCAGCTGCGGCGGGGTAACTACCTGTTCCGCTACAACAACGCCGACGATTTCGGCGAACCGGAAAATGCGTTCAACATCTGCACCTTCTGGTACATCAACGCGCTGGCTGCGATCGGTCGCAAGGACGAGGCGCGCGCGCTGTTCGAACACATGCTGGCCGCTCGCAACCCGCTCGGCCTGCTCTCCGAGGACATTGACCCGACCAGCGGCGAGTTGTGGGGCAACTTCCCGCAGACGTACAGCATGGTCGGCATCATCAACGGCGCGATGCGCCTCAGCCGCCGCTGGGAGGACGAGTTTTGAGCCGCCTGGTCGCTGTCTCCAACCGGGTCGCCATGCCGCGCGAAGGACAGACAGCCGGCGGCCTTGCGGTCGGCATTCTCGCTGCGCTGCAGGAGCATGGTGGTATCTGGTTCGGCTGGAACGGCAAGACCACCGATGGCGACCCGCAGGACGCGATGGTCATCGACGTCGGCAACATCCGCTACGCCACCATCACGCTCAACAACCGCGAGTTCGATGGCTACTACAACGGCTATTCCAATGAAACGCTGTGGCCGCTGCTACATCATCTGCTGGGCTTCTTCCGCTTCAACCGCGCGCACTTCGACGCCTATATCCGCGTCAACGGCGTGTTTGCCCGCAAGCTCGCGCCGCTGCTCGAGCCCGACGACCTGATCTGGGTGCATGACTACCACCTGATCCCACTCGCCGGCGAACTGCGGCGCTCCGGCGTCACGCAGCCGATCGGCTTTTTCCTGCATGTGCCGTTTCCGGGCCATGACGTCCTTCGCGCGCTGCCGGAGCATGAATACCTGCTGCGCAGTCTGTGCAGTTACGACGTGGTCGGCTTTCAGACGCACAACGATCTGCTGGCTTTCCACGACTGCCTGCTGCGCTCCCGAGTCGGCGCGCAGATCCACGATGACGGCTGGGTCGAGGCGTTCGGGCAGCGACTGCGCGCCGAGGTCTACCCGATCGGCATCGCCGTCGAGCAGTGCATGCGGACCGCCGAAGCGCATGTCGACGACGCGCATGTGCAGCGACTGCGCACCAGCCTGCTCGGTCGCAAGCTGATCGTTGGCGTCGACCGCCTCGACTACAGCAAGGGCCTGCCCGAGCGCTTTCATGCCTACGAGCGGCTGCTCGAACACTACCCGGTGAATCGCAAGCAGGTGACGCTGATGCAGATCGCGCCACCGACGCGGACCGGGATTCGCACCTATGCCGAGATTCGCGAAGACCTGGAACGGATCAGCGGCCATATCAACGGCCGCTTCGCCGAACTCGACTGGATGCCGGTGCGCTACCTGAATCGCGGCTACGACCGCAACAGCCTGATGGCGATTCTGCGGATGGCGCGCGTCGGGCTGGTGACGCCGGTCCGCGACGGCATGAATCTGGTCGCCAAGGAATATGTGGCGGCACAGAATGCAGAAGACCCGGGCGTGCTGGTGCTCTCCAGTCTCGCCGGCGCGGCACACGAGCTCGATGCCGCAGTCCTCGTCAACCCGTATGACACCGACGGTGTCGCGAGCGGGTTACAGACAGCGCTGGAAATGTCGCTGGTCGAACGCCGCGAGCGCTACGACAGCATGTTGCGCGCATTGCACAAGAACGACATCAACCGCTGGCGAACCCGGTTTGTCGATCATCTGCTGTCGAGCCGCAGCGAGCGGAAAGACCGATGACGTTGCAGTTGATCGCCGACATCGGCGGCACCAACACCCGCTGCGCGCTGATCGGGTCGGACGGCCACTACCGCAAAGTCAGGCGGATGCGCAATGCCGACAGCGCGTCGTTGACGGCGGCGCTGTTGACCTATCTCGACAACGTCGGCCAGCCGCCGCTCGCTGCGGCGGCGCTGTCGGTCGCTGCACCGGTCAGCGACGCCGACCGGATCGGGCTCATCAACATCGACTGGACCTTCTCCAGAGCGGCGCTACAGGACGTGCTGGGCGTCAAACGGTTACTGGTCTGCAATGATTTTGTCGCGTTGGCGCATGCGCTGCCGGCGCTCGAAAGCAATGATCTGCATGTCGTGCAGCGCGGTCAGCGTCAGGCCGGCGCGCCACGCGTCGTGATCGGCCCCGGAACGGGGCTGGGCATGAGCATTCTGATGCCGATCGGCGGCGGCCGCCACGTCGCCGTTCCTGGCGAGGGTGGCCATGTCACGCAAGCGGCGCGCACCCCGCGCGAGCAGGCGATCGTCAACCTGCTGCAGCCGATCCACGGACACGTGTCGGCCGAACGTCTGCTCTCCGGGTCCGGCCTGCAGCGCATCCACGCCTGTCTGCAGGCGCTTGACGCCGGCAGCACCGAGCTGCCGCCCGCTGAACAGTGGCAGAGTGCGGCGGCGATCAGCGCCGCCGCACTCGCTGGCGACCGTCTCGCTGATAACGCCCTTGAAACGTTCTTTCTGCTGCTGGCAACGACTGCCGGCAATCTTGCCGTCACCGCTGGCGCATTCGGCGGTGTCTACCTTGCCGGTGGCATACTGCCGCGCTGCCTGCAACGGCTGGAACAATCCGGCTTCATCGCGCGCTTCATCGACCGTGGCCGCTACCGTGACTATCTGGCGGCCATGCCGGTCGCAGTCATCACCCACCCGCTGCCGGCGTTTCCGGGGCTGCAACAACTGCTGCAGCAGGCAGATCACGCAGACGCGCCAGCAACGCCCGATCGGTCCCGCGCGCACCGACCAGGCTAACGCCGAACGGGCAACCTGCAATGCGCTGCCAGGGCATCACCACCTGCGGCAGACGCGCCACACCGGCAATGCTGGTCAACTGCATGCAGCCGACGCGAAACGCCTGCAATGCGTCGGCCGACGCATCACGCCGCGGCGCAATATCGACAGACGCCGGCAACACCAGCACGGTGTCATCGCCGAGCGTGTCGGTCAGATAGTCGGACACATCCTCTCGCGCTGCTGCCATTGGCTGGTAAACGGCATCGGTCACCGACGCGGCAAAACGGAACCGTTCACCGACATCCGGACCCATGGCCGGCTTGACCGCCTCGATCCAGTCGCGGTGCGCCGCCCACGCCTCATGGCCCTGGACCTGACGGAAGATCTCGGCCCAGTCGGCCGGGCCACCGGCGGCATTGCCAATCGGCCCGGTCAGCAACGGCAATCCCAGCTGTTCGGCGAGCGATTCCGCTGCCGCCTGCATCACCGCAGCAACCGGCGCCGACAGCAGGCTGGCGACATCCGACGGATACCAGGCGCGACGCACCTGCGCGACCGGTTCCGGCTCCGGCATCAGTACCTCGCCAACCCGGCACAACACAGCCGGGTCGCGTGCAAACCAGCCGCAGGTATCAAAACTTGGCACCAGTGGCGCCGCCCCTGCCATCGAAATGCGGCCATGGCTGGTGCGGATTCCGTAGATGCCGCACAGCCCGGCCGGGACGCGCACCGACGCGCCGGTATCGCTGCCGATGGCAAAGTCGACCAGCCCGGCAGCAACTGCCGCCGCCGACCCCGACGACGAACCGCCAGTGAGGCGGCCCGGGGCATTGACGTTGACCGGCTGGCCATAGTGCGCGTTGCTGCCGATCAGGCTGTAGGCAAACTCGTCGGTGTGCGTCTTCCCGACACAATCGGCGCCGGCGGCGAGCAGCCGTTCGAGCACCCAGGCATGGCGTTCGGCGGGCGGGTGCGTCGCCGCCCAGTCCGGGCTGCCGAAGCCGGTCACTTCGCCGGCAATGTCGTACAGATCCTTCAGGCCGAAACAAAGACCGTGCAACGGCCCCTGACCGGCACCGCGCGGGCCCTGACGGGTGACGAACGCACCGACCGTATCGTCGACGGCGAGCGTTCGCACGCGCTGGGCGTCACCCGATGGCAATTGACTGCTCATGCATCGTTCTCCATGGCAAACAGCGACGCATTGCCGCCAGCAGCAGTCGTGTCGGTCGACACCACGCGTTCGACGGCAAAGCGATGCAGATAATGCGGGCCGCCGGCTTTTGGACCGGTTCCCGACAGGCCTTCGCCGCCAAACGGCTGTACACCGACGACCGCGCCGATCTGATTGCGGTTGACGTAACAATTGCCGACCCGCACGCGGGCAGCAATGTACTCGGCGACCGACTCCATGCGCGTATGTACACCGAGCGTCAGCCCGTAACCGCTGCCGTTGATCGCATCGATCACCGCATCGAGCTCGGCAGCACGGTAGCGCACCACGTGCAGCACCGGACCGAAATGCTCCTGGTCGAGTGCGTCGATACCGGGGATCTCGAAGGCCACCGGCGCGATGAAATGGCCATTCGCCGTCGCTGCTGCATCGAGCCGCGTTTCACCGATCAGCCGACAGCCGGCGGCACGCAGCGCTTCGACATGCGCAAGCAGCGATGCGCGCGCGTCAGTATCGATGACCGGGCCGATGTCGGTCGACAGCCACGCCGGATCGCCGACCACCAGTTCGTCCATCGCGCCGGCGAGCATGTTGAGCACATGATCGGCGATATCCTCCTGCACGTACAGCACACGCAACGCCGAGCAGCGCTGACCGGCGCTCTGGAAGGCCGACTGAATGACATCGACCACCAGCTGCTCGGGCAACGCCGTTGAATCGGCAATCATCGCATTCTGACCGCCGGTTTCTGCGATCAGTGGGACGATCGAGCCGCTGCGCTCGGCAAGCGTGCGGTTGATCCGCTGTGCCGTGTCGAGCGAACCGGTAAAGGCGACCCCGTCGATGCCGGGGTGGCCAACCAGCGCGGCGCCGATTGCTCCGTCACCGGGCAGCAACTGCAACACATCACCCGGCACACCCGCCTCGTGCAGTAACTGGACGGCGCGATGCCCGACCAGACATGTCTGCTCGGCCGGCTTGGCGAGCACAGCGTTGCCGGCAACCAGCGCGGCCACCACCTGCCCGCAGAAAATGGCGAGCGGGAAGTTCCAGGGGCTGATGCAGACGAAAACACCACGGCCATGCAGGCGCATCGTGTTGCGCTCACCGGTGGGCCCCGGCAACGTCTCGACGGTGCCGAATTCACGCGTTGCCTGCTGTGCGTAGTAGCGACAGAAGTCGACCGCTTCGCGCACTTCGGCGACGGCGTCAGGCAGCGTCTTGCCCGCTTCGCGCACACACAGCGCGAGCAGTTCGGCAAGCTGACGCTCCATCAGATCGGCCATGCGCAGCGCACAGGCAGCGCGCTCGGCCGCCGGCGTGGCATCCCAACGCGCTGCAGCGCTGCGCGCCGACCTGACCGCCACATCGACCTGCGCCGCCTGCGCCCATACCACCTCACCGATCTGCCGTCGCCGATCGGCCGGGTCGAACACCGCCACGGTGGGACCTGACGGGGCAGGCTGCCCGTCGAGCAGCGGGGCAGCTGACCACGGCGTCTCGACCGCTGCCCGCATCGCCTGCGCGAGTGGTTCGATCGCGACGTGGTCGGTCAGGTCGACACCGAGCGCGTTGCGACGGGATTCCCCGTAGATGTGCGCCGGCAACGGAATGCGTGGATGGCGGGTCGCGGTCAGCCCGCGCACCTGCTCGACCGGATCGGCGACCATCTCCTCGATCGGCAGGCGCTCGTCCTGAATCCGGTTGACAAACGAGCTGTTGGCGCCGTTTTCCAGCAGTCGGCGCACCAGATACGGCAACAACTCCTCATGGCTGCCGACCGGTGCGTAGACCCGGCACTGGACGCCGCGATCGCGCACCAGACCGGCGTAGAGCGTGTCGCCCATGCCGTGCAGACGCTGGAACTCGAAGTGTCGGGAACCGGCCACCTGCAGAATCCAGGCGACAGTCTGCGCATTGTGCGTCGCAAACTGCGGATAGATGCTGTCGTCGGCGTCGAGCAGTTTGCGCGCGCATGCCAGATACGAGACATCGGTGTTGACCTTGCGCGTGAACACCGGATAGTCGGGATAACCCTGCTCCTGACTGTCCTTGATTTCAGAATCCCAGTACGCGCCCTTGACCAACCGCACCATCAGCTGTCGGTCGTGGCCACGCGCCATGGCAATCAACCAATCAATCAGCGCATGGCAGCGTTTCTGATACGCCTGGATGGCGAGGCCGAAACCGTTCCACGTCCGCAGTTCGGCCATTCCGGACACCGCTTCGATCACATCCAGCGAGACATCGAGACGGTTTGCCTCTTCGGCATCGACGCACAATCCGATCCCGGCATCGCGCGCCTCGCAGGCCAGTTCGCCAAGACGCTCGATCATCACCGGCAACATCGCCGCGCGCTGCGCGAACTCGTAGCGCGGGTGCAACGCCGAGAGCTTGACCGAGATCCCCGGTGACGCGCGCATGTCGTTGCCACGGCAGGCTGCGCCGATCGCACGGATGGCGCTGCGATAGGCATCCAGATAGCGGCTGGCGTCGGCCGCGGTGCGTGCTGCTTCTCCGAGCATGTCATACGAATGCGTGAATCCCTGCGCCTCGACCGGCGCAGCACGACGCAGCGCCTCGTCGATCGTCCGACCGATCACGAACTGCTGGCCGAGAATGCGCATCGCATGGCGGACCGCCCGTCGAATGACCGGTTCGCCGCTGCGTCTGACCAGACCGCGCATGACCTCGCCCAGATCACCAATGCTCGGCTCGCGCACCTTGACCATCCGACCGGTCAGCAGCAGCCCCCAGGTCGACGCGTTGACAAACAGCGACTCGCTGTGGCCGAGATGCGCACTCCAGTCGCCGCTGGTGATCTTGTCACTGATCAGCCGGTCAGCGGTCTCGGCGTCAGGCACGCGCATCAGCGCTTCGGCCAGACACATCAGCACCACGCCCTCGCGACTGGAGAGGTCATATTCATGCAGCAGTGCATCGACGCCGCCGCGCCGCCGCGCAGCGCGCACCGCGCGCACCAGCTCGCCCGCCTCGGCTGCAACCGCACCGGCTGCAGCCGGCTCGATGGTGGCCGTCTGGACCAGCTGCCTGACCAGCGTCTCTTCGTCGCATCGGTACGCAGTGCGCAATCGCTGCCGCAGCGCCGTCGCCGACTGCTCCGCTGTAAAGATCATCGCTGCCTCCTGGAGAATCTATGTCGTCCTTCCAGTGTAGCGAAACGGCTCGCCACTGGCATCGAAACAGGTTGACCCGGTAGGCTATGCGCTGGCATCAGGTCGCGAGACTTGACTTTCCCGACAAGCAGTGCGGAGACCCCGATGAGCGACATTCCAGCGTCGTTGCGCTATGCAAGAACCCATGAGTGGGCACGACTCGAAGACGACGGCACGGTGACGGTCGGCATTACCGATCACGCGCAGGCCGCTCTCGGCGACCTCGTGTTCGTCGAAACGCCCGAAATTGATCAGGCTGTTGCCGCCGAGGCAGCTTGCGCGGTGGTCGAGTCGGTCAAGGCCGCCTCGGACATCTATGCACCGATCTCCGGTGAGGTGATCGACACCAATGCGCAGCTCACCGAGCAACCCGAGCTGATCAACCAGGACCCGTACGGCGAGGGCTGGATCATGCGCATTCGCCCGGACGACGACGCTGCGCTGGCCGCGCTGCTTGATGCCGACGGATACGGCAAGCTGCTCGAACAGATCGACGACGGGCAGGGCTGATGATGAAAGCGCTGATCAGCGGCTCGATGGCGTTCGACACGATCATGGTGTTCCGCGACCGCTTCGGCAATCACCTGCTCCCCGATCAGGTGCACATTCTCAACGTCTCGTTTCTGGTCGAAGACCTGCGTCGCGAGTTCGGCGGTTGCGCGGGGAACATCGCCTACACGCTAACGCTGCTGGGTGACACCGCGCTGCCGGTCGCTGCCGTAGGACACGATTTCGGCCCCTACGCCGACTGGATGCAACAGTGCGGAATCGACGCCAGTCATCTGCTGATCTGCGACGACACCTACACCGCGCAGGCCTACATCACCACCGATCTTGATGACAATCAGATCACCGCGTTCCACCCCGGCGCGATGTCATCGGCGCACGCCAGCACGATTCCGCTCGCATCAGGCGCAGCGATCGGCATCGTCGCCCCGAACGGCAAACAGGCGATGGAAGACCACTGCCGGCAGTTTGCCGACGCCGGCATTCCGTTCATCTTCGACCCGGGTCAGGGGCTGCCGATGTTCAACGCCGACGAACTCGACGCCATGGTCGAGCTGGCCACCTGGATTTCGGTCAACGATTACGAGTCGCGGTTGATGTCGGAGCGGATGGGCGTGGCGGTCGAGGCGATCGCCGCACGCGTCCAGGGCATGGTGATCACACGCGGCGCCGAAGGGTCGGTCGTGCTCGCCGGTGGCGAACAGATCACGATACCGGCAACGCCAGCCGACGCGGTGATCGACCCGACAGGCTGTGGCGACGCCTATCGGGCCGGGCTGCTGTACGGGCTGGCGCGCGGGCTTGACTGGGAAACAACCGGCAGGCTGGCGTCGGTGCTCGGCGCGATCAAGGTGGCCACGCCGGGCACGCAGAACCACCGCTTGACGCTCGACAGCGTGCGTCAGCGGTACCGCACAGCCTATGGATCAGACCCGGTTTTCTGAGCGTTGGCAATCGCAATGATGCCGAGCGCGGCCATGCGGTTGACTGCGCTCAGCACTGCGCCGAGTGATGCCATGGTGATATTGCCGTGGCGGGCGGCGCCGTAGAGCATGGTGCCATCCGGGCCGCGCATCTCCACGTAGGCAATGGCCTCGGCGTTCGACCCGGCATTCACAGCATGTTCGTTGTAATCGACAACCTGCAGCTCGTGACCCAGATGCCGTGACAGCGCGCCGACAAACGCGTCGATCGGCCCATTGCCGCGACCGGCAACCAGACACTCCCGCCCGGCCTGTCGTAACCGCGCGCTCAGATGATCGGAACCACCGGGATCACTCGCTTCGCGGTATTCGAGCAGCTCGAGAAACGGCTGGCTTTCGAGATACTCGTTGCGGAACACATCCCAGATTTCGGCAGCACCGAGTTCGCGACCGGTTTCATCGGTGACTTTCTGCACCAGCTGACTGAATTCCATCTGCAGGCGCCGCGGCATCACCAGCCCGTAGTCGCGCTCCATCAGGTAGCTGATACCGCCTTTGCCGGACTGGCTGTTGATGCGAATGACCGCCTCGTAGTTGCGGCCGACATCGAGCGGATCAATCGGGAGATACGGCACCTCCCAGATCCCGGACGCGTCCTGTGCGGCGAAGCCTTTCTTGATGGCATCCTGATGCGAGCCCGAAAACGCCGTGAACACCAGCTCACCGGCGTAGGGATGACGGGGATGCACCGGCAGCTGGTTGCAATATTCGACCAGCCGCATGATCTGGGTGATGTCGGAGAAATCCAGGCCGGGATCGACACCCTGCGTATAAAGATTCATCGCCAGCGTGACCACATCGACATTACCGGTGCGCTCACCATTGCCGAACAGCGTCCCTTCGACACGATCGGCACCGGCCATCACCGCCAGCTCCGCTGCTGCAACACCGGTACCACGGTCGTTGTGCGGGTGGACCGAGATGGTCAGTTCATCGCGATGCGCAATCTCACGACAGACCCACTCGATCTGGTCGGCATAGAGATTCGGCGTCGCCATCTCGACCGTCGCCGGGAGGTTGATGATGATCGGCGCAGCCGTGTGCCCGCGCCAGACAGCGACAACCGCATCACAGACGTCGACCGCGTAGTCGAGTTCGGTCCCGGTAAAGCTCTCGGGCGAGTACTGGAACACCCACTCGGTTGCCGGCTGCGCGGCTGCGCACTCGAGCACCTTGCGGGCGCCAGCGACGGCAATCTCGGTAATCCCGGCGCGGTCGAGGCCGAACACCACCCGGCGCTGCACGGTGGACGTCGAGTTGTAGAGGTGAACGATCGCGCGGCGCGCGCCGCGCAAGGCCTCGAAGCTGCGTTCGATCAGCTCCGGCCGCGCCTGCGTCAGCACCTGCACGGTCACGTCATCGGGAATCCGCCCTGACTCGATCAACTCGCGGCAGAAGTCGAAATCGGTCTGCGAGGCGGCCGGGAAACCGATTTCGATTTCCTTGAAGCCGATCTCGACCAACGCGTCGAACATGCGCCGCTTGCGCTCTGCGTTCATCGGTTCGATCAGCGCCTGATTGCCATCGCGCAGATCGACGCTGCACCACAGCGGCGCCTTGTCGATGCGCGCGTCAGGCCAGGTCCGGTTAGTGATCGGAACTGCCGGGAAAGGGCGGTATTTCGATGCGGGGTTGCTCAACATGGGGACGTCTCCGTTTCAATCATCGATGGCATGGCAATTCCGGGTTGCCGACGGCGCCGGGCAGGCTGATCGGAACCGGTCAATGTGGCATCGAGACGGCCGCCGGTCTGCCACAGGCTCCGACGACCGCAGGGCAGTCGTCGCCAGGGCGGGGCCCACACATCGAAGCACGAACGAACGGAAAACCGACTGACACGGAATGCCGCCGGAATGACTGCGATCGTGAAGGGAACATGCATGGCTGTTGACTCTCGAATGACGCTGCAATTCGGAAAAAAACCGACGCGATAAACCCGGCGCTCCTCAGAGAGCCGGGTTTGTCAGTCGCAGAAATCCGAAGCATTGTCCAGTCATGTTGCCAAGTTACGCGCACCGGTTAAGGACGTCAAGGTTCGGCCGACTCGGCGCCGACCGCGCCGGCGTGTTGCGCGCGCTTGCGCAGTGGTGACGAGCGCGGGAAATGCGCACGCAGAAACTCCATCTGATCGGCAAGGATGCGGCGCCCCTTGAGATAGACATACTCTGCATGCGTCGGTGAAAACGGAATCGCGAGCAGCTGCATGCCGGCCTGCTCCGGGGTCCGCCCGGCCTTCGCGTTGTTGCAGGGCCGACACGCGGTGACAACATTGCACCATTCGTCCTTGCCACGCTGACTGACCGGCGTGACATGATCTCGCGACAGATGACGAACTGCAAAGGATTGACCGCAATAGAGACAGAGGAAATCGTCGCGGCGAAACAATGCGCGATTGTCGAGCGGCGGGACATAGTTGCGCGAGCGCCTGGCACGCGCATGCTGGCTGCCTTCGGTGGCAATGATCGAATTGACCGTGACGACACTGCGACGGCCGGTCACGGCATTGCAGCCGCCGCGTACGCGGTAAAGCGAATGGCCACAGTCATAGAGCACCTGACCAGCATGGTAGAGCCTGACGGCATCCTCACAGCTGATCCACTCGATCGGCATTCCAGAGACATCTGCACGCAGAATCTGATTCGACAAGCTGAACATCATCAACACCCCGATGCCCCGACGGCCGGTTGGAGGTTACGCTTGGCTTTTCAACGTCAGACTTGGCATTGCGCTCCATATATGGCATAACCGCAGTGCAAATACCAGTTTTTCAGAATGATGCAGGCTCAACCAGAGGTACTGACCGCAGCTCGCGGGGGCTGCGCTGCGGTTTACGGGTGTCGCATCGCGACAAAATCACATACCATTCAAACCGGTCCAGCGGGCGCGACCTGCGTCGGCAGGTGCTGTTGTCTCGCGTGTTGCATGTGCATCAACGCGCCGAGCCGCATCGTTCGAGGTTTCAGCCAGACCGGCATGGAACGCACCACTGGCCAGCGGGCAGTCAACATATCGCAGCAGCCCCCTGTGAAACACGGGAGATCACTATGGCAATTACGGTCGCTGTACCGAAGGAATCCCTGCAAGGGGAACGACGGGTGGCGCTGGTTCCCAGCCTGCACAAGCAGATGGAGAAACTCGGCGTACAACTGTTGCTCGAGGCCGGCGCCGGCATCAGCAGCGGGTTCGATGACGCTGCCTATGAAGGCGTCGAGGTGGTCGCCACTGGCGACACCAGACTCGGCTCTGCCGACATCATTCTCAAGGTGCAACCGCCCACCATCGAAGAGGTCGCCGGGATTCGCGAAGGCGCCGTGGTGATCGGCTTCATGGCCCCCTACGAGAACGATGCCCGCGTCCAGGCACTCGCCGACCGTCGGATTACCAGCTTCTCGATGGAACTGGTGCCACGCATCACGCGTGCGCAGGCCATCGACGCACTGTCGTCACAGGCATCGATCGCCGGCTACAAGGCGGTTCTGCTCGCTGCCAACATCTCCCCACGACTGTTCCCGATGCTGACCACTGCCGCCGGAACGATCAAGCCGTCGCGCGTCGTCGTTGTCGGTGCCGGCGTTGCCGGCCTGCAGGCGATCGCGACCGCGAAGCGGCTCGGCGCCGTGGTTGAGGCGTACGACGTCCGCTCGGCGACCAAGGAGCAGGTTGAATCGCTGGGCGGCAAGTTCATCGACACCGGCGTCAAGGCCGATGGTGTCGGCGGCTATGCGCGCGAACTGACCGATGAAGAAAAGGCGAAGCAGGCCAGCGTTCTGGCCGACCATATCGCCAAGGCTGATGCAGTCATCACCACCGCAGCCATTCCGGGTCGCCCGGCGCCCCGAATCATCGACAAGGCCACTGTCGAGCGCATGAAGCGTGGCGCCGTGATCATCGACCTGGCTGCCGAAACCGGTGGCAACTGCGAACTGACCGAAGCTGGCAAGGATGTCGATCACAACGGGGTCATCATCCACGGTCCGACGCATGTGCCGAGCGCGCTGTGCCAGCATGCCAGCGAGATGTATGCGCGGAACCTCTACAACATGCTCACGCTGATTATCAAGGACGGCGAACTGGTTCTCGACTGGGACGATCAGGTCTTGCGTGACAGCTGTCTGACACATGACGGCGAGATCCGGCACGAGGCCACTCGCGAGCGCATCGCACCGGCCCCGGCCGCCGACAATCCGGCATCCACCGAATCCGAGGGAGGCGTTGCGCAATGATTGAAATCACCGGGTTCACAGCCCTCTACATCTTCATGCTGTCGGCGGTTGCCGGGTACGAGGTGATCTCCCGCGTGCCGGTCATCCTGCATACGCCGTTGATGTCCGGCTCGAACTTCATCCACGGCATCGTCGTCATCGGTGCCATGATCGCGCTTGGTCACGCCCAGACACCGATGGAACAGCTGATCGGCTTCATCGCCGTGCTGCTCGGTGCCGGCAATGCGGTCGGCGGCTATGTGGTCACCGAACGCATGCTCGAAATGTTCAAGAGCAGCAAGAAGCCCGGCGCCCAAGGGAGGGCTAACGATGCTTAATGGTCTGATTCAGCTGAGCTATTTTGCAGCAGCCGTGTTGTTCATCGTCGGCCTGAAGGGAATGAGCACGCCGGTCACAGCGCGCCAGGGCATCCTGTGGGCGGGCGTCGGCATGGTCGTCGCCGTCGTGATCACCATCATCCATCCTGAAATCAAGGGGTTCAGCAATTACTTGCTGATCCTGATCGGACTGGGTGTGGGCGGCTATGCCGCCTACGTGTCGGCAAAGAAGGTCGCCATGACCGACATGCCGCAGATGGTCGCACTTTATAACGGCATGGGCGGCGGTTCTGCCGGCGCGATCGCTGCGGTCTATCTGCTCGAGGCGCAGCGCGGCTCGGTGGCCGCAGGTCAGGGTGCCGTCTACCAGTACATGGGTGCAGACGTCGCATTTCTGGCGGTGCTCGGCGGCCTGATCGGCTCTGTGGCGTTCACCGGCTCGCTGGTCGCCTGGGCAAAGCTCGACGGCCGCATGAGTCGGAACCAGCTGGTGCCTGCACAGCAGATCGTCAACATGATTCTGTTTGCTGCCATGTTGCTGGCCGGTCTGTGGGTCTTCATGAGCGACGGCGTGTTCCCGATCCTGTTGTTCTTCACGCTGGCGCTGCTCTTCGGTGCGTTTCTTGCGGTGCCGATCGGCGGTGCCGACATGCCGGTGGTGATTTCGCTGTTCAACGCATTGACCGGGCTGGCGGTCGGCTTCAAGGGATACGTGCTCGGCAATCCGGCGCTGATCATCGCCGGCACGGTCGTCGGTGCTGCCGGCATGCTGCTCACCCACCTGATGGCCAAGGCCATGAACCGGCCGATCCAGAACGTGCTGTTCAGCGGCTTCGGGACCACTGCGACCGCGAGCACTGCCGGACCGGAAGGCGAGATGCGCGATGTCACCGCCGAGGATGCCGGCTACATGCTGGCGTATGCCGATCGGGTCGTCATCGTGCCGGGCTACGGCATGGCAGTGGCGCAGGCGCAGCACAAGATCTGGGAACTGGTGCAGCTGCTTCAGGATCGTGGCGTCGACGTCAAGTTTGCCATTCATCCGGTCGCCGGGCGCATGCCGGGTCACATGAACGTGCTGCTTGCCGAGGCCGGGGTGCCGTATGACCTGATCTTCGACATGGAAGAAATCAACGAAGACTTCAAGGGTACCGATGTCACGGTGGTGATTGGCGCCAATGACGTGGTCAACCCGGCTGCCAAGACCGACGAAGCCAGCCCGATCTACGGCATGCCGATTCTCAACGTCGACGAGTCGGAAAACGTGCTGGTCATCAAGCGCGGCAAGGGAACCGGCTTCTCGGGCGTGGAGAACAACCTGTTCTTCCAGGAGAACACCCGCATGGTGTTCGGCGACGGCGCCAAGGTGGCAAACCAGATGGTTGCCGCCGTCAAGGAGCTCTGAGGCGCTCCGTTGCAGTCGCGATGATGAGGATCCGGTGCGGTGGCGTTCTGCGTCACCGCACCGGGTCTGTCACGATCACCTGCAGCACCTGATCGACCCGCAACGCCGCATCGGCAGCGTCGACCACACCCGCAGCAGCCTCCAGATAACCACACGCGTTCTCTTTCGCGAGTCGGCCAGCCTCACAGCCGGCACGTGGCGACACCGCCTGCAGACGCGCCAGAACCAGCCACTGCTCGAAACGCTCGCAGCGCAGTTCCTCGTCAAGCAACCGCCGGCGCAGCGCCGGAAGCTCGCCATGATCGGTCGCCGACCAGGCCTTGAGTCCGTTGCGCGCGGCGCGCAATGGCCGCAGCACCTGACGCTGAAACCGTTCGACGTCTGCAACCAGTGGCGCCATCACCACCGCATCGACCGACACCTGCTCGCGCAGCCCGGCCCATAACAACGTCAGCAAGGCGGTCACGCTGACGCCATGGCGATCCTGCAGCGACAGCACCGCCGTGCGCACGACCGGCCGTGCATACCAGTCACCGATTGCCGCCCAGGCGGCGTCCGCTTGCAATCGCCCCTGTTCAGACATGCGCGCTCTCCCGTCATCCGATTGGCGCCGGACAGTCACCGATGCTGCGCATGCTACCATGACCGTTTCAGCAATCCGGACAGACCGCGCATGCCGAACACGCCCCCATCGATTCTGCGTGTTGCAGTGCCTTGCCCGCTGCCGGGCTGCTTCGACTATCTGGCACCCGACTCACCCAACGCGCCACAACCCGGTCAGCGGGTGCAGGTGCCGTTCGGACGGCGGCAGACGGTCGGCATCATTACCGACGTGGCGGCAACCAGCCAGTTGCCGCTCGACAAGCTGAAGCAGGCAACGGCAATCCTCGATGCCGATGTGCTGCTGAGCGCAGCATTGCGGCAACTGATCGACTGGACTGCCGCGTACTACCATCACCCGATCGGCGAGGTCTATGCAACGGCGCTGCCGGCTGCGCTGCGCCAGGCGCGAGAGACCGACCACGACGGCAGGCTGATTGGAGCGCGCGCACCGTCAAAACGCGGCCGCATTGCGCAAGCCTCGTTGCTCGAGGCAGAACACACCAACGCTGCCTTGCCGCCAACGCTGACCGCCGAACAGACGCTGGCCGTCGACGCAGTCGTCAAGGCACGCGGTCGCTTCAGCTGCGTGCTGCTCGATGGCGTGACCGGCAGTGGCAAGACCGAGGTCTATCTGAGTGCGATCGAACGGGTCCTCGCCGACGGCCAGCAGGTCCTGGTGCTGGTCCCCGAGATCGGACTGACGCCACAATTGATCGAGCGCTTCCGCCAACGCCTGACGGCACGCATCGGTGTCCTGCACTCGGCGCTTGCCGACGGCGAGCGCACCGCGACCTGGCTTGCCGCGAGGCGCGGCGAGTGCGACCTCGTGATCGGGACGCGATCGGCCATCTTTACGCCACTCCCGCGGCTTGGTCTGATCGTTGTCGACGAAGAACACGATGTGTCGCTGAAACAGCAGGAAGGCCTCCGCTACCACGCGAGAGATCTGGCGGTGATGCGTGCGCGCAATGGCAACTACCCGGCGGTGCTCGGTTCAGCAACCCCATCACTGGAGAGTCTGTACAACGCTGAACGCGGTCGCTACCAGCGGCTAAAACTCGACCATCGCGCAGCCGGGGCAAGCGCACCGGATATCCAGTTGCTCGACCTTCGTGGCCGCTCGCTCCATGCCGGGCTCTCCGATGCACTGATCACGGCGATGCGCCGTCACCTCGATCAGGGCGCACAGGTGTTGCTGTTTCTCAATCGACGTGGTTATGCGCCCGCACTGCTCTGCCATGATTGCGGCTGGCTTGCCGATTGCAACCATTGCGATGCACGACTCACCTGGCACCGCGGCATCGCGCGCATGGTCTGCCACCACTGCGGGGCGATCAGCAAGCGGCCATCGCAGTGTGGTAGCTGTCGCAGCAACGATCTGCGCGATATCGGCCAGGGCACGGAACGCATCGAAGAAGCACTGGCAACGCTCTTTCCCGATCATTCCGTTGCGCGGATCGATCGCGACACCACACGCCGCAAGGGCGCCATGCAACGTCTGCTCGGCGCGGCGCACAGCGGCGAGGCGCGTATCCTGCTCGGTACGCAGATGCTGGCCAAGGGGCATCACCTGCCAGATGTCAGCCTGGTCGGAATGATCGATTGCGACCAGGGGTTGTTCAGTATCGATTTTCGTGCCGCAGAGCGGCTGGCTCAGCTGATCGTGCAGGTCGCCGGGCGAGCGGGTCGCGCAAGCCGTCGGGGCGAGGTGCTGCTGCAGACGCATCACCCGGAACATCCGTTACTGCTGCAACTGATCCGCGAGGGGTATCGCGGTTTTGCGCAAGCGTGTCTGGCGGATCGTGCGCTGGCGCAGTGGCCACCCTGCGGGTTTCTGGTGCTGTTACGAGCCGAAGCTGATGATGCGGCGTTGCCTGATCGTTTCCTGAACGCTGCCCGGGCGCACGCCGTCCGCGCCGCCCCGGGCGGTGTCGGCATTCTTGGGCCGGTTCCGGCACCGATGATGAAGCGCGCCGGACGGTATCGCGCGCAGCTGCTGTTGCAGGCCGAGCGGCGTGAACCACTGCAGCGCTGCCTGGGTGCGTTGCTGCCGGCGTTGCGTGCCGACCGATCAGGACGGCGGGTACGCTGGTCGGTCGATGTCGATCCGCAGGATATGCTCTGATCCGATCTGACTTGCAAGTGGTCACTGGCTGAGGATAATAGCCTGCTCCTGCATCCCGCAGCCGAATGTGGCAGTCGATGAAACAAGCGATCCGAAATCGAGTGGCCGACGCCATCTCGGTCCTGCAGGCCGATGGCGTCCTGCCGGCCGAGTGTAACGTCGATATCCAGGTTGAACGCTGCCGTGACCCGAGTCATGGCGATTATGCTGTCAACACGGCGATGATGCTTGCCAGGCTGGCGCGCCGTTCGCCGCGCGACGTCGCCACGGCGCTGGTCGCTGCGATGGGCGAGGATCCTGCCATCGCCGCGGTGCGTATCGCCGGTCCGGGGTTCATCAACATCGAGTTGAGCAGGCAGGCGGTCGTGGCGCCGGTTGTCGATGCATTGACGCAGGGTGCTGACTACGGGCGCTGCGCACTCGGCAACGGGCAGCGTGTGCTGCTCGAATACGTCTCGGCCAATCCGACCGGGCCGCTGCATGTCGGCCATGGCCGTGGTGCTGCGTTCGGCAGCGCGCTTGCCGAACTGCTCAAAACCGCCGGCTACGCGGTCGATCAGGAATATTACGTCAACGATGCCGGCCGGCAGATGAACATCCTGGCAACCAGCGTCTGGCTGCGTTACCTGGAGCAACTCGGCGAGCCGGTCCGGTTTCCGGACAATGCCTATCGTGGCGACTATGTCCGCGCTATTGCGTCACGGCTGCTGGCCAAGGAAGGCGATGCGCTGCGCATCGCAGCAGCAACGGTGCAGGACGGCCTGCCGCCCGACGGTTCAGCCGGCGGCGACAAGGACATCCATATCGACCGGCTGACCGAACGCATGCAGGCGTTGCTCGGCGCGGCGGCGTTCCGGCGCGTGCTCGAGCAGGCGCTCAACGACGTGCTCGACGACATTCGTGACGACCTTGCCGGCTTCCGCGTCAGCCATGACCGGTACTACTCCGAACAGACGCTCTGCGACCGCGGCGCGGTGACCGACGCGCTCGGTCTGCTCGAGGAGCGTGGTGCGCTGTACCGACACGACGGCGCGCTGTGGTTCCGCTCCACTGCGTATGGCGACGAAAAGGATCGCGTGGTCGAGCGTGAGAACGGCGTTCAGACGTATTTCGCCACCGACATCGCCTACCACCGTGACAAGTTTGCACGTGGTTATGCGTTGTGCATCGACATTTTCGGCGCCGACCACCATGGCTACATGGCGCGCGTGCGCGGTGCGCTGCGCGCCATGGACCTGCCTGACGCCGACCTCGACTTCCGCCTCGTCCAGTTTGCCATCTTGTATCGCGGCGAGGAGCGGCTGCCGATGTCGACGCGCTCGGGCGAGTTCGTGACGCTACGGGCGTTGCGCGATGAAGTCGGCACCGATGCTGCGCGTTTTTTCTACGTGTTGCGCAAGCCCGAACAACACATGGATTTCGACCTCGAGCTGGCAAAATCCCGCTCGAACGACAACCCCGTTTACTATATCCAGTACGCACATGCGCGGATCTGCAGCGTCATGCGACAGCTCGACGAGCGCGGCCTGACGTGGGTGCGTGAACGCGGACTCGACAGCCTCGATCGGCTTGAGCAGCCGCAGGAACAAGCGCTGATCACCTTGATCGGCAACTACCCGGAGCTGATCGAATCCGCCGCCAGGGCGCGTGAACCTCACCAGATCGCCCACTATCTGCGCGATCTTGCCAACGCGGTGCATACCTATTACAACGCACACGCCTTCCTGGTTGACGATGACACGCTGCGCGATGCCCGGTTAAGCCTGGTGCTCGCGGCACGGCAGGTGCTGCGTAACGGCCTCGGCATGTTGCACATTACCGCCCCCGAGGCGATGTAAGCGCATGCGCAGGTCACGCTCCGTCAAACAGGCCCATCCGCTGGACGACACCTCATGGCCCGGCGCGAGAGTCCGCTGGATGCTGATCGGCATGGTGCCCGGGCTGGCAATCGCCGCCGCTCTGCATCTGTATAACCAGCAGCAGCAGGAGCAGCTGTCGGCAACCATCGTTGAGCTGCGCGAGACGCTGGAGGAACGAACCGAGCCCGCCGCGCCGACAGAGCCGGACCTGCCGACACCACCTCGGTTTGTTTTCCACGAGATTCTGACCAGCCGCGACGCAACGGGCTGGGACAGTTTTCCGGAACTGCCCGAGGAACCCGCCGACGTGTTGACACGCATGCAGCCGGGCGAACCGCCACGACGCATAGACACCCGACCGGGTGACGCTCAAGAACCGGTTGAAGATGCGATCGACGCACTGCCACTGGCGATTCCGGAACCGGTGCCCGACGCACCGCCACCGGACACCGACCGGCAAACGGCCATTCCGTCAGAACCCGAGCCTGCACCAGAGCCGGAGCCTGAACCTGCGCCAGAGCCTGCACCTGAGCCAGAACCAGAACCAGCGCTGGAGCCAGAGCCTGCGCCAACTCCGGAACCACCACCAGCCACCGAGACCGAGCAACGCTTCGTGCTGCAGGTCGGCTCGTTCCGCGAACGCTCCGACGCCGACCGTCTGCGCGCGCGACTCGCGCTGCTCGGCATCGAAGCGTCTGTTCAGTCAGCCAGTGCGAATGGTGGCGTGTATCGGGTTCGCGTCGGCCCGGTCGACGGCAGACAGGCCGCCGAACGCCTGCAGGAGCGCCTTGGCAACGCGGGTTTCGATTCGATTCTGATTCGTCGCTGAGCCGCTTGCAAGGCGCGAGGGCGGATCAGAGACTTTTCAGATTACCGAGGCGAAACAGCGCCTGCTTGCTGCGGAACAGTGCCGAGATATCGTCATCACCGTGGCCCTCGTCGATCAACCGCGCGTAGTGCTTCCGCGTCATCTCGACAATCGGCAACGCGACACCAAGCTCGGCGGCCAGCGCCTTGCAGATGTCGAGATCTTTCTGATGCAGGTTGATCTTGAAGCCCGCTGGCTGAAACTGCCCGGCAGCCATCCGCTTGCCACGATTTTCCAGGAACCAGCTCCCGGCCGCACCGCCGGACAGCAAGTCGATCAACCGATCGAGGTCAAGCCCCGATGCCTCGGCAAACGCCAGCGCTTCGGTGACGGCCTGATTGATGCCGGCTGCCATGATCTGATTGACCGCCTTGGTCGCCTGTCCGGCACCGACCTCCCCCATCAACGTTGCCGCACGCCCCATGGCGGCAAAAATCGGCCGAGCCTGCTCGAACACAGCGGCATCGCCACCAACCATGAACACCAGTGTGCCTTTCTCGGCGCCTTCCCGACCACCAGAGACCGGTGCATCGAGCATGGCGACGCCCGCATCCGCGAGCAAATCGGCAACGTGACGTGCGGTCTGCACCGACACCGTCGAGCAATCGATCACCGTGGCGCCACTCGACAATCCAGGCTTCGCAGCCATGATCACCTCGACCACATCGGCATCCCGCGAGACACACGTGAGAATGACATCACAACGCGCTGCCAGTGCAGCCGGGTCCTTGACCGCCAGCACGCCGAGCTCGGCGGACAGCGCCTTGGCACGAACTTCGGTGCGGTTCCAGACCCCGCCGAGCAATCGCGCAGCATGCAGATTGCGCGCCATGCCCGACCCCATCGCACCCAGCCCGATCACCCCAACGTTCATCGCCACCTCCTCACAACTCTTCCAGATAGGTGTATCCATCCAGCCCCGCTTCGAGCTCATCGAGCAGCAAGCGCCTGGCCGACGCATCCAGACCCGCCTCGAGCGCCTTGCGTCGGTAACTGTCGACCAGCACCTCGGGGTCAAAATCGACGCTGCGCAACACGGCTGCCACGCTGTCGCCACGCCGCGCGCCGCTCAGCACAAACCCGCCGGCGTCATCGAGACTGACATTCACCGAGTCGGTATCACCAAAGAGATTATGCATGTCACCGAGTATCTCCTGGTAGGCGCCAACCAGAAAGATACCGAGCAGAAACGGCTCACCGCCACGGTATGGCGGCAGCGGCAGGGTGCTTTCGACGCCCTCGCCGTCGACGTACTGACGAATGCAGCCATCCGAGTCGCAGGTCAGATCGTGCAATGTGGCACGACTGGTCGGCGGTTCATCGAGGCGCTCGAGTGGCAGGATCGGAAACACTTGCCCGATCGCCCAGATATCCGGCATCGACTGAAAAATCGACAGATTGCAGAACACCTTGTCAGCAAACTTCTCGTTCAGCTCATCGAGCATCTCGCGGTGGCTGCGCACTGCGGGATCGAGTCGCCGTAACACATCCAGCGCCACGCCCTGATACAGGTGTTCGGCATGCGCCCGCTCGGGCAGCCCGAGCAGACCGACCGAAAACAGCTCACGCGCCTCCTGGAGGAGCTGGACAGCGTCGTGGTAGCGCTCCATCGGCTTGCGCTGTTTCGAATCGTGCAGCGCCAGCCAGAGGTCACGGATCGGCTGCGGCGCATCCTCGTTCGGCGGCGCATGGTCGACGCCGGAATCCGGCCCGTCATGATCGATGACGTTGGTGATCAGCACTGCGTGATGCGCGGTCAGCGCCCGCCCTGACTCGGAGATGATGTCAGGATCGGGCAGGCCGTGTTCACGACAGACATCGCGCAGCGGGTGCACGATATTGTGCGCATACTCGCGCGTGCTGTAGTTCATCGAGCAGTAGCTGCGCGAGCGTGTGCCTTCATAATCGACGCCCAGCCCACCACCAACGTCCATGCAGTCGATCGGCGCGCCGAGCTGCCGCAGCTCGACGTAATAGCGTGCGGCCTCGCGCATGCCGCGACGAATTTCGTGAACCGACGGAATCTGCGACCCCAGATGGAAGTGCAGCAGGTTGAGACAATCCAGCATGTCAGCGCTGCGCAAGCGGTCGACGACTGCCAGCGCCTGCATGGCGGTCAGTCCGAACTTGGACTTTTCGCCACCGGTGTTCTGCCACTTGCCGCTCGCCACCGAGGCAAGCCGCAGCCGCATACCCAGCTCCGGACGAGTGCCGAGCGCCTGCGACTCGCGCAGCACCAGCTCGAGCTCCGAGCGTTTCTCGAGGACAATCCGCACCCGCATCCCGAGCTGTCGCCCGAGCAGCGCGAGGCGGATGTACTCACGGTCCTTGTAGCCATTGCAGATCACCGTGGCGCCTGCAGGAGCGAGAGCGAGCACCGCCATCAGCTCCGGCTTGCTGCCCGCTTCCAGCCCGACCCGCTCGCCGCCACGACGGACGATCGCCTCGACAACGCCACGCTGCTGATTCACCTTGATCGGGTAGACAGCGGTATAGCGACCACCGTATTCAGCAGCCTCCATCACCGCTTCAAAGGCACCGCAGAGCGCATCAACCCGGTCATCGAGAATGTCGGTGAAGCGCATCAGCACCGGTAGCGACAGCCCCTGCTCACGCGCTGCATCGGCGACTGCCTGCAACTCCACGTCACCGGCGTTGCGATCACGGTGCGGGCGCACCACCACGCGCCCACGCGCATTGATGCCGAAATAACCACTTCCCCACGCGTCGGTGTTGTAGACCGCATCTGCTTGTCTGCTGGTCCAGTCCTGGCGCATCGCGCAATCCCTCAAGATCCCGTTCAAGGGCGCAAGCATACCAGCGCGAGGGCTTTCCGAGACAGCAGTGATCCGCGATAATCGGCAGCCGTTTCTTGCCACGCTCAGGAGTGCCACATGCCGCCATCCCGACCCAACTGGTTTACCGAAGTGGATGAACAGCTCGGCCTGGGGCTGACGCTGAAGGTGACTGACAAGCTGCACGACGAGCAGACAGCGTTTCAGCATATCGAGGTGTATCAAACCACCAACTGGGGGAGGCTGCTGGTGCTCGACGGCTACGTCATGCTGACCAGCCGCGACAACTTCACCTATCACGAGATGATGAGCCACCCCGCGCTGTTCACGCATCCGGATCCGCGTCAGGTGCTGATCATCGGCGGTGGCGATTGCGGAACCTTACGCGAAGTCCTCAAACACCCCGGGGTCGAGCGGTGTGTGCAGGTGGATATCGATGAGGGCGTCACCCGGGCTGCAGAACGGTTTTTCCCCGAGCTGTGCAGCGCCAACACCGATCCACGTGCCGAGCTGCGTTTTGCTGACGGTCTTGCGTATGTCAAGGAACTCGAGCCGGGATCGGTCGATGTGGTCATCGTCGACAGCACCGATCCGCTCGGGCCGGCTGAAGGCCTGTTCGGCGAAGCGTTCATGGCCGATGTGCATCGCGCCATCGGCAACCGTGGCATCATGGTCCAGCAGAGCGAGTCGCCGATCCTGCATCTGGACACGCTGCTTGGTGATATCCACAAGACCATGCGTCGCGCCGGTTTCGGGCAAGTCGTGACGCTGCAGTTTCCGGTGGTCGGTTACCCGTCGGGGTGGTGGTCGGCGACCATGGCCAGCTCCCGCGCCGAACCGTTGACCCGCTTCCGCGAGGCCGACTCGGCAGACAAGCGCTTCGTCACCAGTTATTACAATGCCGCCATCCATCGCGCGGCGCTTGCCGTTCCAGAGTTCTGCAAACCGCTGATGACCGACCAGTAATTCATACAGCTGCCGAAATAGAATGCCCCCCGTACGCAGTATCTGCGACGGGGGGCGAGGTATTGGCGGTCAGCCCGATACGCTGACCGCACGATCGCTTCGAGACAGCAGTGCTCAGCTGCTCTTGTTGCCGAACTCCGGATAGGCTTCCATACCGCACTCGGCCTGATCCAGCCCTTCGTCTTCCTCTTCCGGAGAAACACGCAGGCCCATCACCACCTTGATGATGCCCCAGACGATCAGGCTGGCACCAAACATCCAGGCGAAGATGGCGCCAAGGCCGGTCAACTGTGCAAGGACCGTGGCATCTTCGTACCACAGCAGCACGGCCAACACACCCCAGATACCGCAGGTACCATGCACCGAAATCGCACCGACCGGGTCGTCGATCCGGATCTTGTCGAGCGCAATGATCGAGAACACGACCAGGACACCACCAATGGCGCCGATTACCACGGCGAGAAGATGTGACGGGACATCGGGCCCTGCAGTGATCGAAACCAGACCAGCCAGCGCGCCGTTGAGGATGAAGGTCAGGTCACACTTGCCGAACATGACCTTGGAGACCAGCATTGCGGCAACCAGGCCAGCAGCTGCAGCCAGGTTGGTGTTTGTGAACACCAGTGCAACCGCGTTGGCCGATTCGATGTCCGACACCTTCAGCTCTGAACCACCGTTGAAGCCGAACCAGCCGAGCCACAGGATCAAGGTACCGAGAGCGGCCAACGGCAGATTGGCACCCGGCAATGCACGGATCTCGCCATTCGGGCCGTACTTGCCCTTGCGCGGCCCGAGCAGCAACACGCCAGCCAGCGCCGCAGCGGCACCCGCCATGTGCACGATGGCCGAACCGGCATAATCGGCATAGCCCAGTTCGTCAAGCCAGCCCTCGCCCCAGCTCCAGTAACCCTGCACCGGATACAGGACACCGGTCATCACAACGGCGAAGATCAGGAAGCTGAAGAGTTTCATGCGCTCAGCCACCGCACCAGAGACGATCGACATGGCCGTGGCGACGAACACCACCTGGAAGAAGAAATCAGACGTGTTCGAGTAGTAGATCTCACCGGCACTCGCCAGCACTTCGTCGACCGAGTTTTCGACATCGAGACCAAAGGCGAAGCCGGGGATAATACCGCTCGCGCTGCCGCCATACATGATCTGATATCCAAAGAACAGATACATCAGGCAGGCAATCGAATACAGGGCAACGTTCTTGGTCAGGATTTCAGTGGTGTTTCGGGTGCGGACCAACCCCGACTCCAGCATGGTGAAGCCGGCCGCCATCCACATGACCAGCGCGCCCGAAATCAGAAAGTAGAATGTATCGAGTGCGTAAGCCAGTTCGACGGTTGCAGCCGCCGCCTCGGCAATGAGTGTCGTTTCATCCATCGTCGTGAACCCTCTCTATTGCTTGTTGTTGACTTACAGCGCGTCCTTGTCGGTCTCACCGGTGCGGATACGAATCGCCTTGCCGAGGTCGAAGACGAAAATCTTGCCGTCACCGATCTTGCCGGTATTGGCGGCCTTGGTAATGGCCTCGATCACACTGTCCTCGAGGTCGTCAGGAACGGCGACTTCGAGCTTCACCTTTGGAAGAAAGTCCACAACGTACTCTGCCCCCCGGTACAGTTCGGTGTGGCCCTTCTGACGCCCAAAGCCCTTGACCTCGGTCACCGTGATCCCCTGGACCCCGATTTCAGAGAGAGCTTCGCGCACGTCATCCAGTTTGAAGGGCTTGATGATTGCGCTGATCAGTTTCATCCCATCATCTCCATGCTGACTTTCAGCGCCGATTGACGCTGACCAAGACGCCCGATAGTAAAGCGTCACGCGTTGACTTCTGAACATGACCAAGCACATCCCGTGCCAACCATTGGCAGCTTGCGCATTCTGTGTTGTCATGAGTAAGAAGCGGCAGGAGATTGACGGCGAGTCGGTGCTAGAATGCCCTGACGACGAGACATGATCCGTCACGCATGCACCAACGTGGTGCAAACTTTCAGCGAGTCAGGAGACGAAGTGATGCTGGATCCCAAGACTTTGGATGAACTCGGACGCAAGTTCTCGGAAAACCTGCCTGCTGGCGTGCGCGAGTTCCAGCGCGAGGTCGAGCAGAACATGAAAAGCGTCGTGCAGAGCACGCTGCACCGCATGGAGCTCGTCACGCGTGAGGAGTTCGATGCGCAGACCAAGGTGCTGGCGCGAACACGCGCGCAACTCGAAGCCATGGAGGAGCGCGTGACGGCACTGGAAGATCAGTTCAAGGAAGCCGCCGGCGACTGACTGCCAGTGAGGCTGGCCATGCTGGCCATGGCCAATCGCCTCAGCCCCGACACTGCTCGCCCCCTGGCGTCGGAAAGCCCGGGGAGCGAAAAGCTTCGAGACACACTTGCTCATTTTGACGGCCAGGGATGGACGCTCATGCAACAGATTGCACTGATTCAGACCCGCTCGGCCACCGACATCAGCTGCCCGCCGGTGACAGTCGAAGTGCATATTCTCTCGGGCTTGCCAGCGCTGATCATCGTCGGCTTGCCTGCGACGGCCGTCAAGGAAAGCCGAGAACGTGTGCGCAGTGCGATCACCAGCTGCGGCCTGGTGTTTCCCCAGCGACGCATCGTCGTCAATCTGGCACCGGCCGATCTGCCCAAGGACGGCAGTCGTTTCGACCTCCCCATTGCGATCGGCATTCTCGCCGCGTCGCAACAACTGGCGACCGACGCACTTGCACAGTGGGAGTTTGCCGGTGAACTTGCGCTGACCGGGACACTGCGCCCCACTTCCGGGTTGCTGGCAATGGCGGCGCAGGTGAAGGCCTGCGGACATCATCTGCTCACCGATCAGCGTGGCGCCGCCGAAGCGGCACTGGTCCACCCGGGGCGCAGCTATGGCGCACGGACGCTGCGGGATGTCTATGACCATTTGCGAGGACGGCATCTGTTGCCGCCAGCCTGCCCGGTCGAATCTGTGCCACGCGCACTCCCTGACCTGATCGACGTGCGTGGGCAGGCGCGCGGCCGCCGAGCGCTCGAGATCGCTGCAGCTGGCGGGCACTCGCTGTTGTTGATCGGCCCGCCGGGAACCGGCAAGTCGATGCTGGCTGAACGCCTCCCCGGGCTGTTGCCACCGTTGACCGACGAGGAAACGATGGAGTCGGCAGCCGTCCAGTCACTGGCGATTGACGGCTTCGATGCAGCAAACTGGGGTGTTCGGCCATTTCGTGCTCCGCACCATACAGCCTCGGCAACCGCGTTGACTGGTGGCGGGCACCGTCCACGACCCGGCGAGGTGTCGCTCGCACATCATGGCGTGCTGTTTCTTGACGAGCTCGCGGAGTTCGGGCGCGACGCGCTCGAGGCCTTGCGCGAACCGCTGGAATCGGGGCAGATCACGATTTCGCGGGCGCGAGGACGCTCCACCTATCCGGCGCGGCTGCTGCTCGTCGCAGCGATGAACCCCTGCCCATGTGGTTATGCCGACGACCCGGAAGTGCTCTGCGATTGCCGGCCTGAAACGATCCGACGCTATCGACGACGGATCTCCGGGCCATTGCTCGATCGCTTCGATCTGCGAATCGAACTGCCGCGGCTGCCGCCAGGTGTGCTGTCAGACATGCGTGACGGAGAATCGAGCAGCGTGGTGCGAGAACGCGTCGAGCGCGTACGAAACAATCGTCCGGCTGCGTTTCGGGCGGGTTATGCGGGGGCAAGCATCAAGACACTCGAGAGCTTGTGTCAGCTTGATCAAGCAGAGCGCGACTTGCTGTCAAGCGTGGTTGCAAACCTGTCACTGTCGACACGCGGTTACGGTCGGTTGCTGGCAGTTGCCCGGACCATCGCCGATCTTGCCGGGTCTCCCGGCGTCACGGTTGCACACCTCGGTGAAGCCGTGACCCTCAGGAGACCCTTGCACTGAAGCATGATCAAACGTCGATCAGCGCTCTTCCGCACCCGGATCGACGTCGCTCTGTATCAACATGTAGACAACGGCGTTATAAATTTCATCATCGGTCAATCGAGGATTGCCACCACGCGGCGGCATTCCGCGGATACCGTTGATGGCATTGTGGACCAGCTCATCGAGCCCACGCTCCTCGAACAATCCGGCCCATTGTTCATTGTCGCCGGTCACCGGCGCGTTCAGCACACCGATGCTGTGGCAGGCGGCACAGGCAATAGTGTTGACCTCGCTACCCGGCGTCACATCCGACGCAGCAACGAGTTCCGCCTCTTCAGCAGGGGCGGGCTCGGGCTCTGCGACCGGCTCGTCTTCAACAACGGCCTCTTCGGCAACGGCTTCCTCGTCGACCACGTCTTCAGCAGCCAGGTCGTCGGTCACGGCTTCTTCGTCGACCGACTCTTCAACCTCGGCCACTGGCTCGGGTTCGGCTTCTGCTTGCACCGGCTCACGAACACGAACCGTTGCGACCGGCGCCAGATTCGCCTCCAGCCGTTCACGGTCGATTTCGGCACGACCGGCAGCGACCGACTTGTCGAGGCCACTGGCAAACAGCGCGATTGCAAAGATCGCCACGGCCAGCAGCGTCAGGCCGACCATAACGATGACGAATGTCCGAACGAAGGTGCTATCGGCCTGTTCCGTCACAGGAAACCCCCATCTCGAGTTGTAGTGATCACTGTGCTGGGCAGGCTGCAGACTGCAAACACCACCCCACCACATATGGCTGACCTTGATTATATCGGCACCGACAGGAACCTAAAAGCAGATTCGGACCAATCGGCGTCAAACCTCGATCATGATGCGGCACAGGTACGATGCCGACATGGACGAATCACACCCAACCCGCTAAAATGTCGATCACGCGCCCGTAGCTCAGCTGGATAGAGTACTGCCCTCCGAAGGCAGGGGTCGCAGGTTCGAATCCTGCCGGGCGCGCCACCTCACTTTCCTGCGTTGATCACCCGGCCCAAGCACTGACAATGCCTCATGTGGCGTGGCGGATTTTGACGATCAGGTCGGCATCATTCCGCCAACAGCGCTTCAAGACTCTCTGCCGTCAGAACCCGATCGACCCACAACAACAACTGGTCCGGCGGCGCTGTTCGAGCACCGGGTCAGAATCACCCACCATGGTGACTGGCAGAGACAGCGCAGATGCTGACACAATGCCTGGTGACCGCAAGAGCGACGACCATAGACGAACCGCTCCTGATCAAGATTCTCGAGTACTCCGATCTTGACACCCGCAAACATCAGGCCCGTTACAAGAAAGTTGTCGACGCCATCGCGCGCGACGACTTTCGCCGGGCAGACGTCAAGAAACTGGTCAACATCACCCATGGTGCGTTCTACCGGGCGAAGCTGGATGACACCAACCGATTGCTGTTCACGCTGATTCGGCATCAAGATGCGGTGTATGCCCTGATGCTGGAAGTGATCGAACAGCACGCCTACGAAAAGTCGCGTTTTCTGCGCGGCGCAGTGATCGATGAGGCAAAGCTGCCCGATATCGCTGCGACAACAGCCGCTGATAATGCCGAGTCGGTGCGGTATGTCCATCCGGAACGGCGCACCGTGCATCTGCTCGACAAGGTCATCTCCTTCGACGATGCACAGGCGCTGGTCTACGGGTTGCCGGCACCGCTGATTCTGGTCGGTTCAGCGGGCAGCGGCAAGACCGCGCTGACGCTTGAAAAGCTCAAGCGGATCGAGGGTCACGTCCTGTATGTCACCCAATCGTCCTATCTCGCACAGAGCGCCGACACGCTCTATCACAGCAACGGATTTGACAACGATCGCCAGGAAGTCGACTTCTTCTCGTACCGCGAACTGATCGAAAGCCTGAAGATCCCGCCTGGCCGAGAGGCCGGATGGCGAGATTTTTCGGCCTGGATCCAGCGCCAGCGAGAAGCCGCGAAGGGGATCGACAGCCATCAGGCGTTCGAAGAAATCCGTGGCGTCATCACCGCTGATGCCAACGGCGCACTTGATCGCGATGCCTACCTGGCGCTCGGCATTCGGCGGTCGATCTTCCCGCGTGACGCACGCGAGCGTGTTTATGATCTGTTCGAAAAGTACCGGCGTTGGCTCGACGACACCGGGCTTTATGATCTGAATCTGGTTTCGCATGCCTGGCGACCACTGGCCCGGCCCCGCTACGATTTTGTCGTGGTCGACGAGGTGCAGGATCTGATCAATGCCCAGCTTGCGCTGATTCTTGCCTTGCTCGCGAACCCTGGACAGTTCCTGCTGTGCGGAGATTCCAACCAGATCGTCCACCCCAACTTCTTTTCGTGGAGCCGCGTCAAGTCGCTGTTCTGGCAGGATGCACAGACTGCCGAACAACAGGAACTGCAGGTCCTTCGCGCCAACTTCCGCAACAGCAGTGAAACCACCCAAGTCGCCAACACGCTGCTGAAGATCAAGCACGCGCGGTTCGGTTCGATCGATCGGGAAAGCAGCTTTCTGGTTGATGCGGTCGCGTCGGAGAGCGGCGGCGTCAGCCTCCTCAACGACAAACCGGCAGTGAAGAAAGATCTGGACAACAGGACGCATGCGTCGACGCGGTTTGCCGTGCTGGTGCTGCGTGATGAGGACAAGGCGCAGGCCCGACAATTCTTCCGGACACCACTGGTCTTCTCCGTCCACGAAGCCAAGGGGCTCGAGTACGAGAACATCGTTCTGTACCGCTTCGTTTCCGATCACCGGCAGGCGTATGCCGAAATCGCCGAGGGGGTGGACGCCGAGAGTCTGCGAAACGACCAACTGGCCTACCGCCGCGCCCGCGACAAGTCCGATAAATCTCTCGAAATCTACAAGTTCTTCGTCAATGCATTGTATGTCGCGCTGACCCGAGCGATCCGCAATGTCTATCTGATCGAATCGGACCACCAGCATCCGTTGCTGCAGTTGCTGCAGACCCGCAGCGATGGCGATCAGGTCGATGTCAATGTCGAGCGATCGTGTCTCGACGACTGGCAGAAAGAGGCTCGCAAGCTGGAGCTGCAGGGCAAGCAGGAACAGGCCGCAGCCATCCGTGAGACGGTCCTGAAAACAGCGTCAGTGCCATGGCCGGTCTTTGACGAAACCCGCCTGCGCGAGACGCTGACACGCGTCTTCCGTCAGACCGCGCCGGGCAACAAGCCAAAACAGCAACTGTTCGAGTACGCCACCGCGTTCGACGAACCGATGCTGGCCCATCTGCTTGAAATGGAAGCAGGGTTTTCGCAGGCCCGGGGCTTTGACAAACAACGCCTTACGCTTGGATACAAACACCTGTCAGCCTACGCCAGCAAGACAAAGGACGTGCTGCGGCAATGTGATCGTCATGGCGTCGACCATCGCACACCGATGAACCTCACGCCGCTGATCGCCGCCTCGATTACCGGCAACATCGCGCTCATCGACGCACTGATCGAACGCGGCGCACGTGCCGATCTGACCGACCATCTCGGCCGTAACGCGCTCCACTGGGCATTGCTGGAGGCGTTTCGCAATCACGATTATGCAAGACACACACTGGCCGCGGTCATCGCCCGGGTCGCCCCAGCGCACGTCGATGTGCAGGCCGACGAGCGGCTGATCCGCATCGACCGCCTCCAGAGTGAATACCTCGTCTTCCAGACAATGTGGGCGTTGTACAAGAATCGGTACAGCAACTCGAACATCCACGAACCGCCTGGCGTCAATACTGGCGTCATCCTCGACGCCTGGGCAACGTTGCCGACCGCCGTGCTGCGACCGGAGCGGAACCACCGCCAACATCTCTCCAGTGCGCTGTCGCGCAACGAGGTCGACCGCAACTACGCATACAACCGTCGGCTGTTCAAACGGCTCAAGACTGGTTGGTACCAGTTGAACCCGATGCTGCTGGTACGGGAATCCACGCCCGACGGAGACCGTTGGGTTTCCGTGCTCGAGCGGTTGAACCTGCCGCTGATCTACCAGCTCGCGGCCTGGCAACGTCAGCCGGGCATCAATGCGCTGCTCAAACAGACTGGCGTGCCACCCGTCGATGAACCGATCGCCATCGCTCGAACAGCGCAACGGCTGGAAGCCGAGCGCGAAGCTGCCTTTCGGGAGTTACTCCGCAAGCACAGAGTGACCCAACCAAGCAGCATGCGACACGGATCCACAACCAGCGCCGCCGGTTGCTGCGCGTCCGCCGGAAGCGCCAGAGAAGCTCGCGTCATGGGGCACACCACTGGCGCGCCGGCAGGCGCTCGACCGTCTGCGAGAGCAGGTCGTGGCCAATCAACCAAAACCACCCGAGAGCGACGACGACGAACCATGCGTGTCAGCAGCATCACCGCTGCTACTGGTCGGCCGTTGGCGCCCCGTGCCGTTGACGCTGCGCGGCGCGATGCGGTATGCCTGTGTACTTGCCCGGTTCGAGGTCACAATGTTCTCCAGTGAGTCCCGCCTGCTGCTCAGGTATTCCGCGGTCAAGGCCATTGCAACCCGGATGGCATCGGCCATCGTGCTCGGCCTGCTCCCGGCGATCGTGTCGGGGCACGCCGCCGAACTGCACATCGAACAACGCCGGGCCGTCGACGTGCTTGCCCGCTACGACACCGGCGTCCCGATGGCGCATGCGCGAGTCCTTGTCTTTGCGCCGGAGAACCCGGGTGCTGCCTGGCTGCATGGCTCCACCGATGCCGACGGCCGGTTTGTGTTTGTGCCTGACGCGCAGGACGGGCAGTGGACGGTACAGGTCCGCCAGGCTGGCCATGGCGCCAGCGCCAGCTTTGCCGTCGACGACACCGCAGACGTCGGTCGCGCACCGCTGACTCCGCCAGGCCCGACCCCACTGCAGACGCTGATCATGGTTGCCTGTGTGGTCTGGGGGTTCATCGGTACGGCGCTCTACTTCCGCCGCCGGCCGTCGCATGCATCTGGCTGACGGCATCGTTCCAGTCAGCCATGCCCTCGTCGGTCTTGTCGGCGGCGGGTTGCTGACAGCGGTCTCGCTTCACCGCATCCGCCGACTCGTCGACCCGCAGGCGCTGGTTCCACGGGCCGCGCTGGTTGGTGCCGTGTTCTTTGCGGTGACGCTGATCAGCATTCCGGCACCGCCGGTCAGCATGCACCTGGTTCTCTGCGCGCTCACCGGGATACTGCTTGGTTGGTTTGCGGTGCCGGTCATCGTGGTCGGGTTGTTCTTTCAGGCCATTCTGTTCGGCCATGGCGGGCTGACCACACTCGGACTGAACGCGCTGATCCTCGGCGTTCCCGCACTGATTGCCTGCGGTGTCTGGCGGCTCGCAGGCCGGCAGCATCGAAGCAACCTGCTGCTCGGGTTCGCGCTGGGCGCTGGTGGCGTGTTGGTCGCCGTCGCGCTGTTCGTGACAGTCGTGCTCGCCGGCCTGCCGGTACACCTCGATGCGCAGACCGAGCGTCAGGCGCTGACGCTGCTGGTGATCGCATATCTGCCGCTGGCGGTGATCGAGGGAATCGTGACCGCAGCCACGCTGGGATTCCTGCAACGCGCCGGCGCGGGGCTGCTGCGACATGACTGAACATGGCCATCACTCGCCACAGCGCTGGCTGCCCGCCGATGCCAGGCTACGCATTGTCGCAGCGTTCCTGCTGGCGTTTGCCGGCGCCAGCGTGCAGTCGCTCGCGCTGCTTCCAATGCTGTTCGCGATCGCGCTGATTGTCGCCCACGCCGCCGGTCTCTCTGCGCGGGCCATGCTGCACGCATTGCGACTGCCGGGCATGGTTGTGCTGGCGCTGGTGCTGCTGCTGCCGTTTGCCGGCGACGGCGCAGTGCTCGCCAGTGTCGGTGTGTTGCAGCTTCGGGCGGACGGGCTGACTGCGGCGGCGCTGATCGGGAGCCGCGCTCTGGCGATCGTGCTGTTATCGGTCGCGTTGCTTGGCACCATGCCGACCACACGGCTGTTCACCGCACTGCGTGCGTTGGGGGTTCCAGTCGTGATGGTTGACATCGCCATGTTGCTGCAACGCTATCTGATCGACATCCGCCGAGAGCTGGCCGCCATCCAACTGGCCGCCAGACTACGCGGCCAGCGCTGGCGGCTACGACCGACCACCTTACAGACCTTCGGCTGGACGATCGGCGCGCTGCTGCTGCGCAGCCATGCCCGTGCGGAACAGACCTGGCTGGCGATGCGACTGCGTGGCCACGGCGAGGCGTCGGAGCCGCGTCTGCCGTCTCCGTCGCAGGGCGACTGGCTGCGGTTCATGACGCTGCTGCTTGCAGCGTTGATGCTGACGCTTGCGGGACTGTGGCGATGACGCTGCTTGTGGTCGAACGGCTGCAGGTCATGCGGGACGGCCATTTCGGCATCCTGCACGACGTCTCGTTCTGCATCGGGGCGGGTGAACGCGTTGCCGTCATCGGTCCGAACGGGGCCGGCAAGACCAGCTTGCTGCATACACTGGTCGGTGCGCTGACACCCGGTGCCGGACACGTCAGCCTGGCAGGAGAGCGCGTCCAGACCGGTCGGTTCAACCCGGCAATTTCGCTGGTCTTTCAACGCGCCGAGGATCAGTTGTTCTGCCCGACCCTTCGCGAGGACGTCGCCTATGGGGCCCGCGCCATCGGCGACCGCGGTGTTGCGCTTGATCAGGTGGTCGACAGTGCGCTCGAACGCACCGGTCTGTCCGGGCTTGATGACCGTCTGACGCATCAGCTCTCTGGTGGTGAGCAGCGCATGGCCTGTGTCGCCGGCGCACTGGTCATGCGGCCTCGTCTGCTGTTGCTCGACGAGCCAAGCGCACAGCTCGACGCCCGCAACAGACGACGATTGATCGATTGTCTGCACACACTGGATCAGGCCCTGTTACTGGCATCGCATGACCTGGAACTGGTGCGCGAGTTGTGTACCCGGGTGCTGCTGATCGATGCAGGACGGCTCTGCGCCGATGGGCCGGTCGACGACATTCTCGCCGACACGGCGCTGATGCACGCGCATGGACAGGAAGTGCCAGCCTCGCTCAGGGCGCGTTGATCTGAACCGGCGTCACCCGGCCATTCCTGAAAAACACCTGCTCGAATCAGCAATTGCTCAACATGCGCAGTGAACGAGATTCCAGAAAAACCGCGCACGAAAAAGCATGCGTCACATACAGACGAAACGCTCGATCATTGGATTTTTCAGTCCGTTTCAAGGCAGAATTGTCTCGGCATTTCTTCCTGTCGTGATTGCGGATAACAACTCACCATGCAGACCCGATTGATCAGGCAATGGCCGCACGGCATTCGCATCCTGTCCCTCTGCATCGTGCTGCTCTTGCTAACCCCTGTCATGGCCAAGGAACCGGTCCACGACTGGTCCGGCACCTGGGATACGCGATGGCGCGATGGCGGCGCACTGATCTTTCTGGAACAGGACGGCAGACAGGTCAGCGGGCATTACCCGCTTTTCGACGGGCGCATCGTGGCCGAGGTTGACGGCCGCAATCTGACCGGTCAGTGGATCGAAGGCGAACGGTCGGGTGAGTTTCTGTTCGTGCAGTCGCGCGACGGCAGCAGCTTCGCAGGGCGCTTCGATACCGGCGAATGGTGGACGGGCCTGCGGACCGACGCCGTGCTGTCCGATCGCTTCGTCATCGACCAAGACTCGCCAATGAGCACGATGCGCACGTTCCTGACCGTCACCAACCTCGCCGACCCCGGCAACATGGAGATGCTCGGGCTGGCGGCAGCCTTGTTGCGCCCTGACGGAGGGTTTCAGGACGGTGCCGACCGGTTCGACCATGCCCGACGTTTGTTCGAGGTCATCGATCAGACCACCATCAGGATCTGGCGGCTGCCGCAGGCTGTTCAGGACGATCGTGTCACCATCAATTTGCCGCAGGCAGGGACGTCTGAACAGGTCGCGCTGGACCTGGTGCGCGAGGAGGGCCGTTGGTATCTCGCGCCACCACCGGTCTCCGAGCTTGAAACACTGCGCGACCGGCTGCGGTCCGCGCGTGGCCTGCCTCATGGACCGGGATCGCCGATTCAGCCAGACCGATTGCACAGCCCTCGCGAGACGATGCGCAGTTTCCTCACCGGGTTTGCCGAGCGGCGCGACGGAACAAGCCGGTTGACGCTGCAGACGCTCGACCTGTCCGCGATCTATGAAGTCGCGCGTGAGCGCGAGGCGCCGACCTTGGCCAGCTATCTGAAACACGTGATCGATCGCGTCGGTTATATCCTTCCGCAGGAAATCCCTGACGACCCGGAGAGCCGTTTGCCGTATGTCCACTTCGAGCATCCACGCGGCAACATCGTGATTGCTCCGACCGTGGCCGACAACGGCGTGGTCTGGCAATTCACGCCCGAGACGCTCGAATCGATCCGTTCGGTCTACGCGGCCATCGATGACCTGCCGATGGTCCCCGGACTGAGCGGGTCCGAGGCGCTCAGTGTGTTCTTCCATCTTCGTGGCCAGATTCGACGCACCGCGCCAGGGCTTCTGCTGCCAATGGGTCCGCTGGAGCGCTGGCAATGGATCGGGCTTGCTCTCGCGCTACTGAGCGCAACAGTGGCAGCATGGCTGCTCGGCGGACTGGTGATGCGGCTGACGTCGCGACTGGGTTGGTTCGATCGCCAGGCTGCCCCAACACGGTTTCTGCTCAATCTCTGGGCATGGCGCGCGATTGGCGCTGGACTGGTGACGCTCGGCGTGATTCGCCTGCTTGGGCTGCCGGATGAGTTCGACGCAACACTGACGACACTCGGCTCGCTGCTGCTGGTGGTCGGTGGTGTGCTGATTGGCTGGTTCGCGATCGGTGGGCTGGCGAGTCGCCACGCCGCTGCGGAGCGGATTGGCGGCCATAACCTGATCCTGTTGTCTCTCGCGACAGGTCTGCTGCGAGTCGCACTGCTGATCGGCGGCGGACTGTTGCTGGCCAAGCTGTTGTCTCTACCACTGACTGGTGTGCTGGCCGGCTTCGGCATTGGCGGCCTGGCCGTCGCGCTGGCTGCGCAGCCGACGCTGCAGAACCTGCTGGCAGGCTTCACACTGTATGCTGACCGTCCGGTCTCGGTGGGTGATTTCTGCCGCTTTGGCAACACCACGGGCACAATCGAGCATATCGGTCTGCGATCAACGCGGTTGCGAACGATGGACCGAACGGTGATTTCGGTTCCGAATGCGCAATTTCTCGACATGGAACTGGAAAACTACGCACGCCGCGACCGTCGACTGTTCGAAACCGTCCTTCAGCTGCGTTATGAAACGACTCCCGATCAACTGCGTTACGTCCTTGTACAGCTTCGCAAGCTGCTGATTGCCCACCCGATGGTTCTGCCCGACCCACTGCGTGTGCGTTTCGCAGGGCTGGGAGCGCATTCGCTGGATATCGAGGTATTTGCCTACATCATGACCGCCGATATCGACGCGTTTTCTGCCGCACGCGAAGATGTCCTGCTCCGCGTGATGCGCGTGGTCAAGGACGCTGGCGCACAGTTTGCCTTCCCGTCGGTCGTCGAATATCGCGCCGAGGACACGCCACCGGACGCCGAACGCACCAGGCAGGCGGAAACCGCGGTCGCTGATTGGCGTGACAGCGAAGCGCTTCCCTTTCCCGACTTCGAGTGGCAGACCAAGGCCGAACTCAGCAACACCCTCGATTGGCCACCGAAGGGATCGGCAACACGCTGAGTCAGGCATGCATCAGCGGCATGGGCGAGCATGCCCCGTCAGGATATTCCCAGCTTCTCGGCAACCAGCTGCCTGGCCTCGTCAAGTGACAGATGATCAACCCGAAACGGTTCACCGGCGCACAGTTCGACCCTGCTGAACGGGCGAGGAATGATGAACCGGTCCCAGCTCTGCAGGCGCCAGCCACGCGCCGCTGTCATGGTGAACGGAATGATCGCGCACTGGCTTTTCTGCGCCAGTGTGACCACGCCGTCAGCAACACTGTGACGGGGGCCACGCGGGCCATCGGGGGTAATGGCAACATCATGGCCCTGCTGCATTTTGCGCATCGACCCGAGCAGCGCACGCGCCGGATTCCGGTTGCTCGATCCGCGGACGGTTTCAAACCCGAAATGACCCAGCAGGCGGGCAATATATTCACCATCCTTGTGCGTACCGATGATGACCGCAATGCGTCGCGATGTCGGCCGTAAACGCAAGTAAAGATACGGCTGCATCAACATGTCGCCATGCCAGAATGCAATGATCAATGGTCCGGACGGCAACTGCTTCGGCAGTCGATAATCGATGCGGTAACTCCAGTAAAGCAGCCGCAGCAAGACATACCCCAGCGTGGGTAATGTCCGTAGTGCCAGGCGTTCTATCGCTCGATGGATGGCCATGCCCACATCCCGGAGTGGCAAGCAATGCAGTGGTCTGCATGTGCAAACACTGCCAGACCACCTATGATACCATCAGATGCGCTGTGACATGGACGAGCGCGGCATCGCTCATCAGGCAGTTGCAGGACTCAGGTGTTGGCCCGGTCACAGACGACTCACACGCCCGGCGATCTGACTCTCTGGCATCCTCGCTACTGGGGATATCAGCTTGCTTCCCTGTTATTGCGTCTGCTGGTCCTGCTGCCGCTACCCTGGTTGCGTCGACTCGGCGGCGGTCTCGGCATCCTCTTCGGTCGTCTCTCTCGCCGCCGTCAGCATATCGTCGAGGTCAATCTGCGCCTCTGCTTCCCCACTCTCTCGGACCAGGAGCGACGCTCCCTGTTGCGCGAGCACTTCCGCGCGGCTGGAGCCGGCGTGTTCGAAGCTGCCTTCTCGTGGTGGGCGTCGGAGCGCAGATTGCCCGAGCTCTACACCATTACCGGGCTCGAGCATCTGGAGTCTGCGTTGCACGAAGGGCGCGGCGTGCTGCTGTTGAGTGCGCACTTCACCACACTCGAGCTGTTGGGGCGGTTTCTGTTGCGCGAGCATCCGATCGCGCTGATGTACCGACCGAACGAAAATCCGGTCATCGAACATCTGTTCAGCAAGCACCGTGGTCGTGGTGCGCTACGAGCCATTCGTAAGGATGATGCGCGCGGCGCCATCGTTGCACTACGCGACAATCTCGCCCTCTGGTACGCGCCGGACCAACGCATGGGCGGGCGACACAGCGCGCTTGTCCCGTTCTTCGGCGTCCCTGCTTCGACATCGACCGCCACGCACCGGCTGGCGCGCGCGACCGGCGCACTGGTCGTGCCGTTCTTTGGTGTTCGCGACGCAACGGGGCATTACCGGTTGGCGCTGCAGCCAGCGCTCGAGGGCTTCCCGAGCAATGATTCCGAGCTGGACGCTGCACGCATCAATCAGGTGATCGAAGCTGCCATTCGCGAAGCCCCCGAACAATATCTCTGGTCGCACCGCCGCTTTCGCAAGCGCCCGGATATCGACGACCCTTACTCGACCACCTGAGTCATGGCGTCGTCTGCCGGGGGCTGTGGCTCTGTGGTCAGCTGCGCACGATACAGACGCGCATAGTGCCCACCTCGCGCCAGCAAGGCTTGATGATCGCCTGTTTCGACAACCCTGCCGCCGTCAAGAACGGCGATTCGATCCGCATGCTCGACCGTCGACAAACGATGCGCAATGACAATCGTGGTACGGCGCTGCATCAGACTACGCAGCGCATTCTGCACCATTCTCTCCGAATCGTTGTCAAGCGCCGATGTCGCCTCATCGAGAATGAGAATCGGCGCATCGCGCAGCAAGGCACGAGCAATGGCCAGGCGTTGCCGCTGCCCGCCGGACAGCAGCACACCACGCTCGCCGACCAGCGTCTGCAGACCGTTCGGTAACCGGTCGATGAACTCATCGGCATGCGCTGCGCGCGCGGCGGCGCGAATGGCAGTTTCCGTGGCATCGGGTTGGCCATAGGCAATGTTGGCAGCGATGGTATCGTCAAACAGCACGACGTCTTGCCCGACGTAGGCCATTTGACGGCGCAGATCGCACAGCCGATACGCATCGATCGGCTCACCATCGAGCAGGATACGACCACGCGTCGGAACGAACAGCCCGGGAACGAGGTTGACCAGTGTGCTCTTGCCGCTGCCCGAACGCCCCACCAGCGCTAGCGTCTCGCCGGGCTCAACCGCCAGATTGATGTCATCAAGGATCCAGGGACCCTCCGCATTGTAGCGAAACCCGACCCCCTCCAGACGCAGCGCACCCGTTGCGCGATCCAGCGGCAGATCGCCACGGTCTGCCTCACCGACCTCGTCGAGGACAGCAAACACGCTTTCGCCGGCAGCGATGCCGCGCTGCAGCGTGGCGTTGATCTTGCTCAGGCGATGAATCGGGCGCAGCAGCAACAACATGGCAGTGAAGAACGAGATGAAGGTGCCGGCGCTGATCTGCTCTCCGGCGACACCGGACGTGGCCATCCAGATGATCAGCGCCAGCACGACCGCGACGACGAACTGGATGAACGGTGTGTACGCTGCCGAAATCCCTTCGAGGCGCATGTGCAGCGAACGATTCCGTTCGTTGATCCGTTCGAAGCGGGCCCGTTCATAAGGTTCACCACCAAAGATGCGGACGATACGATGCCCATCGATAACCTCCTGCGTGACATGGGTGAAATCCCCCATGCTGCTCTGGATACGATGCGCAAGCCCGCGAAACCGTCGAGTCACCACGCTCACCAGCAAGGCCAGCGGTGGAGCCAGCAGCAGGATCGTCAGCGTCAGCGTGACACTGAGATAGAACATCCAGGCGAACAGGGCGATGACCGCCAGTGTGTCGCGCACCAGAACGTTGAAGCCGTCGGTTGCGGCATTGGCCACCTGCTCGACGTTGTAGGTCAGGCGAGAGACGAGCAAGCCACTGTTCTGTTTTTGAAAGCGTTGCACCGGCATGACCAGGAGTCGATCGAAAAGCTCGGCACGCAGACGCTTGACCACATGCCGTCCGACAAACCGCATGGCATAGTGGGAACCGAACTCGGTGATACCGCGCACCGTGAATAACGCAATCAGCAAGACGGGGATCCACGGCCCGAGCGCCATCGCGTCAGCATCGGACGACTCAGCGCCCCCTGACGTAGGTGCAAACGATTGATCCATCAACGGCTTCATCAACGCGGCAAAGCCTGCTTCGGTCGCCGCCATCACGACCATCGCCACCATGGCAACGGTGAGAACCGGCCAGTAGACAAACGCATAACCGAGCAGCCGGCGATAAATCCGCCAACCGTTGCTCGACGTCGTATCGGCAGCCTCACTCATGACGACCCGCCGTGGTGATCTTGCAATGCCTTGCCCATGTCCGTATCCGTAGCAGGTCTACCACGCTGGAAACGATCCTCGCGTGGATCGAAACCGCTCACGCGGCGCAGTGTAGCAAGAACACGGCACCTGCTTCGCAGTCACGACATGAGCGGTATCCGCCAGGTACATTACGCTTGACATCATGTATGCAAGTAACGATAGTCAAGCTCCAGGCACCAGTCTGGTGCAGACTGTGACCCGAGACACTGCAGTTTGTACAACTATCTCGCATCAGCATGGAGCCATCCATGAAAGCGCTGGATGTCATCAATGAGTGGATCGGACGGATCTTTGCATGTCTGCCCTTGTTGATTGCTGGAATCATTCTCTACGACATCATTGCTCGTGCTGTGTTCTCGAGCCCGTTGCTCTGGTCGTTTGAAGTCACCACGCAGCTGTATGGAATTTTTTTCATGATGCTGGGTGGTTACACGCTTTTGCACCAATCGCACGTCAGTGTGGACATCGTGACAGATCGGCTTCCGGGGCGTGTGCGATGCGCAGTTGACATCATCTGCTACTGCGTTTTCTTTTTCCCGTTCGTCACCGTTTTGATTGTTTATGGATTGCGCTATGCGCGGCGATCATGGGCCATCGGTGAAACAACCTGGGGAGCTGCAGCGATTCCGGTCTACCCGGTGAAGACAATGATTCTGATCGCTGGGTGTCTGCTGCTGATCCAGGGGCTGTCAGAGGTGATCAAACGATCCAGATCACTGCTCGCCCCACGACCCTCATCAGCTTTGAAACAGTCCTGACTCCGACCATGACGCTCTCTCTTTCTTCAGTTCAGGCTGTTTCTTCATGAGTGCCGAAATGCTGACGGTATTCATGTTCTCCGGTCTCTTGGTCGGGCTGTTTCTCGGGCATCCACTCGCTTTCGTACTGGGTGGAGTTGGCGTTATTGCCGGCTGGATTGCCGTCGGTCCACATGTATTCGGTCTGATGATCAATCGCATCTATGGCAACGCCATGGACAACTATATTCTTGTTGCAGTGCCGCTGTTCATTCTGATGGCGCGCTTTCTGTCCGACTCCGGAATCACCGAGCGGATGTTCGACACGCTACGGCAAGCAATGTCGGGACTGCGCGGCGGGTTGACGCTCGCCGTCATCCTGATCTCCGTGTTGCTGGCGGCCACCACCGGCATCATCGGTGCATCCATCACCGTCATCGGAATGATCGCACTGCGTCCCATGCTTCACTACGGCTACAGCAGCCGTCTCAGCGCTGGAGCCATTGTGGCCGGCGGCAGTCTCGGGGTGCTCATTCCACCGAGCATCATGTTGCTGATCATGGCAAGTTATTCGCCACTGTCGGTCGGTGCGTTGTTTGCCGGTGCCATGATCCCCGGGCTGCTGCTTGCCTTGTGCTATGCAGTCTTCGTCCTGATCGTGAGCTATCTGAATCCGGCGCTCGGGCCAGCCGTTCCCCCCGAGGAGCGTGCTCTGATCAACCCGGCACGATTGCTCTTCGACCTGTTCCGCTTCGTCACGCCACCGTTGCTGCTGGTTGTCGGTGTACTCGGATCCATCTTCGCCGGCATTGCCACGACAACCGAGGCTGCCGCTGTCGGCACTTTCATCGCTTTTGTGATGGTTCTGGTCTACGGACGATTCCGCCTCCAGACACTGCAAACATCATTGCAGGAAACCGCCAGAATCACCGCTATGGTGTTGTTCATGGTGGTCGGCGCAACCGTGTTCACAGGCGTGTTTACAGCTGGCGGTGGCGTCAATGTCATCCGCGATCTGTTGATTGGCAGCGGGCTCGCACCGTGGGCGATCATTCTGCTGATGCTGGCGATCATCTTCGTGCTCGGTATGTTTCTCGACTGGATTGGTATCGTGCTGCTCACCTACCCGATCTTTCTGCCGATCCTCGACGCCCTCGGCGTCAATCTGTTGTGGTTCGTCGTGCTTTCGGCGGTCGTTCTGCAGACCTCGTTTCTGACGCCACCATTCGGCTATGCGCTGTTCTATCTCAAGGGCGTTGCGCCCAGATCGCTCAGTATGCAGGACATCTACATTGGAGCACTGCCTTTCGTCGCTCTGATCATTCTGGTCAGTTGTCTGGTTGCCGCATTTCCGGCGCTGGTCCTTTGGTTGCCCAGCGTCATGCTTGGGTAATCTACCCCGTTGTCGCGCACCACAGTCGCGCATCACACTGGAGAACATCAATCATGTTCGGAATACGAAACACCTTGCTTGGCAGCGCGCTCGTCGGCATGCTGTTGACCGGCGCAACGACCACGATCGAGGCGAAAACCCGCTGGACGATGACCACCATGTGGCCATCGGCGCTCGAACTGATCGAATACGACAAACAGTTTCTCGACATCGTCGAAACGCTGGTTGGCGACGAGCTCGATATCTCCTTCCATGCCGGCGGCGCGTTGATCCCCTCCGGTGAAGTGTTCGACGCAGTCAGCGCCGGCGACATCCAGGCCGCTGGCGACTGGGGTGGTTTCTGGGCCGGGCGCGACTCGGCGTTCTCGCCGCTCGCCACCCACACCATGCTGTTCAACGCCGCAGACTATCTCATGTGGATCAGCGACTGGGGTGGCTTCGATCTCTATCAGGAGGTCTATGGCCAGTTCAATCTGGTCTATCTGCCGCACGCAGTCCTGAATAACGAATCCGGGTTTCGCACCAACAAGCCGATCCACTCGCTCGACGATCTCCAGGGCATGCGGCTGCGGATCTCCGGGCGCGATCAGGCGCTGATTCTTGAGCGGCTCGGTGGTGTTCCGGTCAACATCCCGACGCACGAAATCTACCAGGCACTCGAGCGCGGGTTGCTCGACGGCGCCGAAATGGCCACACCAGGTATCGACTATGCCGTCGGGTACGCAGATATCACGCGCTACTGGGCAACCCCAGGCTGGCATCAGACGGCAACCGTTATCGGCGTTCTGATCAACAAGGATGCCTGGGACGCATTGAGCCCGTCAGTGCAGGAAAGGCTGCGCATCGCCTCTCAGGCAGCACTGTATCGCTCGCTCGGCTATTCCGAGCGGCGAGCCGTCGAAGGCACTCGCCAGTTCCAGGCCGCAGGCACCACCATTACCCGGTTGCCGGAAGAAGAGTTTGCGCGGGTGCAGGAAGTCACCAATCAGGTCATCATCGAGAGCAGCTGCGCCAACCCGCTGCACGCCAGAATCTATCATTCGCAGCTAAGCTACCTGCAGAATTATCAGGTCTGGCGCGACCTGTCACAGCCGTTCGGTCTCGGACGTGCGCCAGAGCTGCCGGACATTGCCCAGATTGAAGCCTGCCTGCCGGAATGAGATAACAAGGAGACCCTCTTGAGCGTGCACGCCACCACCAGACAGATGACCCCGACTTCGCTGCGTTCTCGTAAACAGGCCGCATCGATCGTCGGTCTGACCGCCTACACGGCATCACTTGCCCGCGCCATGGACCCGCACGTCGACCTGGTCCTGGTCGGCGATTCGGTCGCGATGACAGTCTATGGCGAAAGCACCACGCTCGGCGTCACGCTCGAGACCATGATTCGGCATGGCCTGGCAGTCGCACGGACCTGCCAGCATGCCTGTGTCGTTGTCGACATGCCGTTCGGCAGCTATCAGGAGTCGCCGCAACAGGCGTTCCGCAATGCCGCCAGGGTCATGAGCGAGACCGGTTGCGCGGCCGTCAAGCTCGAAGGTGGCCAGGAAATGGCTGCCACCGTCGAGTTCCTGAGTCAACGGGGCATCCCGGTGCTCGGCCATGTCGGACTGACGCCACAGGCGATCAACATGCTCGGCGGCTTCAAGACGCAGGGCAGGGACAGCGCTGCCGCAACACGTATCGAACAGGACGCGCGCAGCATGGAGGAGGCCGGCGCTTTCGGTGTGGTCATCGAAGGCGTGGTGGAACCGCTTGCCCGCGCGATCACGCATGCGATCCGCATCCCCACCATCGGCATCGGCGCCTCGCCGGCCTGCGATGGGCAGATTCTGGTCGTCGACGATGTCATCGGTCTGTTCAATGCGTTCAAGCCACGTTTTGTCAAACGGTATGCCAATATGCTCGATGATGCAGAGCGCGCCATCAAGGCCTATGCCGACGAAGTCCGCAGCGGTGCATTCCCCTCCGAGGAACACCTCTTCAAGCCGATCACTCGCGAGGATTGACGCTCGCGGGCGGCATTGAAAAACTGCCTGTTGACTGGCTAAGATGGTTGGTATGGACACCTCGCCAGCCTCGAAGCGTCAGATCGACACCCATCAGGAGCGCGTCTGGCGCGTGCGTGCGCTGGACGCGGCTCTGTTCACGCTGGCGCTTTTGATCGCTGCCGGTACGGCCCATGGCGTACCGGCACTTGTTGATGGTACAGCGCTTGCCATGGGGCTGATTCTGGTTGTGCTGTTTCTGCTGATTTCCCACGGTCTGGACCTGCACTATCGCGCCTTCTTCTTTCGCCCTGCCGCCGCGCGCCGGCAACAGTTGCTGGCAGTTGCCGCCTGCGTGGTGCTGATCGCAACCGCCGGGCAGATTCTTCCGTTCAGCCCGTGGAGCGGGTTCACACCGCTATTCTTTGCCGCACTCGTCGCCCCGGCGCTCCTCATCACCCGCGAACGGCTGGGCGAGCGGCTGCATGGCTGGCGCAGGCTCCCTGACGCCGTCAGACCGGTCGCCGTCTGGAGCCGTGGTGTCGATACGGCGCTCTGGCTCAACGAGCTTCAGCACACGCTGCCGCCCGACTGGTACCCCGTGGTGGTGATCGAAGACAGTATGGATCTGGCGCAGGCCGAGTTCGAGGGCCTGCCGGTGCTGTCGGCGGGTGGCGACGTGCTGACGCGGCAACTGCCCCGGTTCGGCGTCCGCGACGTCATCATCCCTGCGCCGAATGGGGCGGACGCGATCGACGCGTCAATCTTCACGACGCTGCAACCACTCGATCTCCAGCTGTATATCGGCACCCCTGCCGGCCTGGTGGAGCCAGCGACTGCAACCGCCTGACCACAGGAGCCTTCATTCACCGATGGACGCCGGTGCAAGCGAGACCCCGACACCCGACGACGCAGCGACAGCCTGGCATGCCAGGCCCACCGCCGAGGTCCTGAAGCAACTCGACTCGCGGACTGATGGATTATCCTCGAAAGAAGCCGTCGAACGGCTGCAGCGCGTCGGGCCGAACACGCTGGAGCCGCCGCAAAAGGCCAGCGCGCTGGTCCGTTTCCTTGGCCACTTCCACAACATTCTGATCGTCATCCTGATTGCAGCAGCGATCGGCACGGCACTGCTCGGTCACTGGGTCGATACTGGCGTCATCCTTGCCGTGGTACTGATCAACACGCTGATCGGCTTCGTCCAGGAAGGCAAGGCGGAAAAGGCGCTCGATGCAATTCGCGCCATGCTCTCGCCGCGCGCGGTCGTCCTGCGCGAAGGACGCCGTCAGGACATCGACGCCAGCACGGTCGTCCCTGGTGACGTGGTGTTTCTGCAAGCGGGCGACAAGGTCCCGGCCGACTTGCGCCTGCTCGATGTCAAGAACCTTCGCATCGACGAGGCGGTGCTGACCGGCGAATCGGTGCCGGTCGAGAAGTCGCTGGAACCGGTCGACGAGCAGGTTCCACTCGGTGACCGGCGCACCATGGCGTATTCCGGAACGCTGGTGACGTTCGGTCGTGGCCGCGGCGTGGTGGTCGCCACGGCGACAACAACCGAAGTCGGCCGCATCTCGGCCATGCTGGGCGAGGTTGACAGCCTGCAGACGCCGCTGGTCAGACAGACCGAGCAGTTCGGACGCTGGCTCGCCGTGATCATTATCGTCATCGCCGCAGCCACCTTCGCGTTCGGCTACTGGATTCGCGAGTATCCGCTTGACGAGATGTTCCTCGCCGCTGCGAGCCTGGCAGTGTCGACCATTCCGGAAGGCTTGCCGGCAATCCTCACCATTGCACTCGCCATCGGTGTGCAGAAGATGGCACAGCGTCACGCCATCATCCGCCGGCTGCCGGCGGTGGAAACGCTGGGGTCGGTGTCGACCATCTGCTCGGACAAGACCGGCACGCTGACGCGCAACGAAATGACCGTCGCATCACTTCACAGCAGCGAGCGGCTGATCCAGGTCGACGGCGTCGGCTATGTCCCGCATGGCGGATTCACCGAAGACGGCAGCGACGTCAACCCTGACGATGACCCGGTGCTTGCACTCGCGTTGCGTGCCGGGCTGCTGTGCAACGATGCGCACATCCGTGAGCAGGATGGCCACTGGGTGCTCGATGGTGACCCCACCGAAGGCGCTCTGGTGGTACTGGCCAGAAAGGCGGGCATGGATCCCGAGCAGGAACAGCAGCGATTGCCTCGCGTTGATGTCATTCCGTTCGAGTCCGACCACAAGTACATGGCAACACTCCATCATGACCATGATGGGCAGACGCTGATCTACCTGAAGGGCGCACCGGAACGGATCCTCGATCTCTGCACGCATGCCCTGACCCGCGATGGCGCTCGCGAGATTGATCGCAGGCACTGGGAACAGGTCATGGATGCCGTCGCCGCCCGCGGAGAGCGGCTGCTGGCGGTCGCCACCCGGACGCTTGACGAGAAACAGTCAACACTCGACTACGCCGATATCGATCGAGGCCGATTCAGCATGCTGGCGGTGGTCGGCATCATCGACCCGCCGCGCCAGGAGGCGCTGACGTCGATCAGGGCCTGCCGAGAGGCCGGCATCGAGGTCAAGATGATCACCGGCGACCATCTTGCCACCGCGAAGGCCATCGGCGCACAACTGGGAATGGGCAACGCACACGGCGTCATGGCCGTCGCCGGCCACACGCTTGACGCGATGGATCCGGACACGTTTCGAGAAACCGCCAGAAAGACCGACGTGTTTGCGCGGACCACTCCCGAGCACAAGCTGCGACTGGTCGAAGCGCTGCAGCACGGTGGACGTATCGTCGCCATGACCGGCGACGGCGTCAATGATGCGCCGGCGCTGAAGCGCGCCGATGTCGGCGTCGCCATGGGTCGCAAGGGCACCGAAGCGGCTCGAGAAGCGTCGGAAATGGTGCTGACCGATGACAACTTTGCTTCGATCGCAGCTGCCGTCGCCGAAGGGCGCACCGTGTACGACAACATCCGCAAGGCCATCCTGCACATGCTGCCGACCAATGCCGGGCAGTCGCTGACCATCATGATGGCCATCCTGATGGGGCTCGCGCTGCCGCTGACGCCGGTGCAGGTGTTGTGGGTCAACATGGTGACGTCGGTCACGCTCGCCATGGCGCTGGCGTTCGAACCCAGTGAGCCGCGGGTCATGCAGCGACCACCACGCATCGCCGACACCCCGTTGCTGTCCGGGTTTCTGCTGTGGCGCATCCCGTTTGTTGCCTTGCTGCTCTGGCTCGGCACTTTCGGGCATTTCGTCTGGATGGAAACCGTCGTTCAGAGCTCGGACGAACTGGCCCGTACCGTTGCAATCAACACACTGGTCGCCGGTCAGGCGTTCTACCTGCTGAATCTGCGGCTGATCCATCAACCGGTGCTGCGTGGCTGGGTGTTGTTTCACTCGAAAGCAATCTGGATCGCCATCGGCATCCTCATCGTCCTGCAGCTGTCGTTCACCTACGTGCCGGTCATGCAGACACTGTTCGGCACCACCGCGATCGGCTGGCAGGACTGGACGCGCATCCTGTTGTTCGGGCTTGCGGTCTTTCTGATTGTCGAACTCGAAAAGACCGTTCTGCGACGACTGCCGTGGGTCGAGACAGGGTAAATCAAGACCGGGCCCCTCATGGACCCGCCTTGATCACCGCGCGGGCCAGTTGGCGGTCACGCCACAGCAGGGCAAACACCCAGAGGAACACCGGGACGTTCATCATCAGGCCGTAGAGCAACGGCACCAGACCCAGTTGCGGCCATTGCAGGATGGCAAACGCGACCAGCATGGCGACGCCGGCGTTCTGGACGCCGACTTCGACGGTGATGGCGCGCTGGCTGCTTTCGGGCAGGCGGAAGAGGCGGGCTACCCGTGCACCGACCAACATCGACACGACGCACAGCGAAAGCACCGCCAGTGTTTCGACGCTGAGCAGTGCCGGCAGCCGGGCATGGTAGGCGGCAAACAGCGACACCACGATCGCGACCATGGCAACGCCGGTCAATGCCTTGATGCGTGGCAACCAGACTGCGAGCGATGCTGCCGGCAGCCGCGAACGCACCACCATACCGATCGCCGCCGGAAGCAATGTCACCACGGCGAGCTGTGCAACCGTCGACCAGTAAGGCAGCACAATCGTGTCGGCAGACAGGTCGAGCAGGTTGAAGTTGATGCCCATGATCAACGGCAGCGTGAACGGGATGACCAGCGCAGCGACGGCTGTCAGCGTCATCGACAGCGCCAGGTCGCCCTGCACCAGATAGCTGAACAGATTGGACGTGGCGCCACCGGGAACCAGCGACACCAGCAACAAGCCCGCCGCCTGAATCGGCGACAGCGGCAACAGCACGACAACCAGCCAGGCGAGCAGCGGCAACGCCAGTAGTTGCAGCGACAGCCCGAGCGCCAGTCGGCGCGGATAGCGCGCCACGCGGACAAAATCGCCGCGGGTCAGGCTGAGCCCCATCGCCAGCATGACGCCGGCCAGTACCCAGGGCAGTGCAACTTGTGCCAACCATTCAGCCACTTTGGCCTCTCCTCGGACATGCATCGTGATCAGGGGATTGCTCGACGACGGCGAGCTGACCGGCTACCGACGCACCGCAACATTCATGGTAAACTTTCAACACAATGATGCAATTCTTTATCAACACCGTCGATCCGGTCGGATCACCGCCGGCAACAGGGATGCGTGCCTTGTTCATGAGCAAGTCAGACAGTTCCGGTCAGGCCGCAGCCCCGAAAGCCTCGCTGCAGGTCTGGTGGCAGACTGCCCGCCCGCGCACGCTGCCGGCGGTGTTTGGGCCGCTGTTGCTTGGTCAGTCGCTGGTCGAAGCGCCGCTGTTCTCATGGTCGGTCGCCGTGTTGTACGGGCTCTGGGCGGTGCTCCTGCAGGTCTCGGTCAATCTGGCCAATGATCTCTTCGATGGCCTGTCGGGGGTCGATGGTGCCGATCGTCTCGGCCCGGCTCGCGCGCTGCAGTCCGGCCTGCTGTCGGCCGAGGCGATGCGACAGGGTCTGTTTGCCTGCCTTGCCGTCGCCATGCTGCTCGGGCTGGCGCTCAGTATCGTCGGGCACTGGTTGATGGCGCTGTTCACCCTCGCTGCACTCGTTGCGGTTCTTGCCTACAGCGGTGGTCGGCGGCCATACGCCAATCTCGGGCTTGGTGAAGTTGTGGTCTGGGTGTTCTTTGGCCCGATCGCAGTGCTCGGCGCGCTCATCGCACAGCAAAGCCCACTGCATGTGTCGGCCTGGATCGCCGGTGCGCTGGTCGGTCTGCCGGTTGCTGCCATCATGCTGGTCAACAATCTGCGTGACCGCGAGACCGATCGTCGCGCTGGAAAGCTGACGCTGGCTGTCCGGCTGGGGCCGCAGCGCTCGCAGCTGGTGTATGCGGCGCTCATATTGTTGCCTGTCGTGTTGACGGCACCGTTCGCCACCAGCGTCTTGCCGGGCTGGCTGCTCTGGCCCGGCTGGTTGGCGCTGTTGCTGGTCGGGCTTGCCCTCAATCATGCAATTCGCCACAGCAGTGGCGCGGCATTGAACAGGCTGCTCGGCCTGACCGCGCTGTATTCGCTGGCTGCGGCCATCTGGCTGTCGATTCCACACTGGGGAGGCTGAGGCGGTGAACGACAAAACGACCGATCAGACTCCAACACCGGATCCCCAGCCCTCCACCGATCTGCACCTGGTGTTCGGCGCCAGCGGCTACATCGGCAGTCATCTGGTGCCGTGTCTGCTCGACCAGGGCAAGCGGGTCAGGGCGGTGGCCCGTTCCACCGAGGCGCTCGATGCGCGAAACTGGGCCGATGTCGACACGCGCAGCGCCGACGCGCTGCGCCCGGAGACGTTGCCGACGGCGCTGGACGGTGTCGATGTCGCCTACTACCTGGTGCATTCGATGGCTGCCGGCCGCCATTTCGGCGCGCTCGACCTGCGCGCTGCACGCAACTTTGCCACGGCTGCCGCGGCTGCTGGCGTCAGGCGCATCATCTACCTGGGCGGGCTGATTCCGCCGAACGCCAGCACCGAACACATCCTGTCACGCAAGCACACTGGGGACGTCCTCCGCGAGGGGGCTGTTCCGGTCACCGAAATTCGTGCCGGCATCATCGTCGGCCCCGGCTCTGCAGCGTTCGAAGTCATGCGCGATCTGGTCTTCCATCTTCCGGCCATGGTCACGCCACGCTGGGTGCGAACGACATCGCCACCGATCGCGCTGGACAATCTGCTGTACTACCTGACCGCCGCTGCCGATCACCCCGACGCCGCCGGGCAGATCTTCGACGCTGCCGGCCCCGAATACCTGACGTATGAAGCGATGATGCGCATCATGGCCGATGTTGCCGGGATCCGACAACCGACCATCATACCGGTCCCGCTGCTGACGCCGCGCCTGTCATCGTACTGGCTGCACTTGATTACTGCCGTGCCCACGCCCATTGCCAGAGCGCTGATCGATGGCATGCGACAGGATTTTACGGCCGACGACGCCGCACTTCGACAGTTGCTGCCACAACAGCTGCTCGACTTTCGCGCGTCGGTCGAGTCAGCGTTTGCTGCCGAGCAACAGCATCAGGTTGCCTCACGCTGGACCGAAGGTGCGTTCGCGTTTCGCAATTACCGCACTGACTACGCTTTCTACGCCAAGCGTGCCGAGGGCACCGCGATCGCCAACGCCAGCCCCGAGGCAGTCTGGCGCGTCGTCAGCAGCATCGGTGGTGACAACCGCTACTATTTCGCCAACAGCCTGTGGAAGATCCGCGAGATGATCGATTTTCTGGCCGGCGGCCAGGGAATGAGCTACGGCCGTCGCCACCCGACAGACCTGCGTGTTGGCGACACCATCGATTCGTGGCGGGTCATCGCCATGGAGCCGGAGCGGCGGTTGACGCTGTTTTTCGGAATGCGCGCCCCCGGCGCCGGCGTTCTCGAGTTTTCGCTCACCTCTGTCGACGGCGGCTGCGCGATCAAGGCGACGGCTTACTGGCACCCCGCAGGAGCACCCGGGCTCCTTTACTGGTATTCACTGGTACCGGCGCACGCATTCATGTTTTCAGGGATGACTCGCAGCATCGCACGCAGAGCCGAACGGCTTGCCGCTGATTGATTTCCCCCTCGCTTCCGGATTGACCGACGCATGAACACCTTGCTTCCTGTTATCCGATCGGCACGCCCCAACTTTCTGATCCTGACGGTCGCCTGCGTCCTGCTCGGCCTGACCTCGGCCGCTGCCGCTGGGTATGGCCTGTCGCCAGGCATTGTCGCGCTGGTCATGACGGCCGGGCTGCTCGCGCATGCATCCGTCAATCTGTTGAACGACTGGGGAGATTTTCGCAGCGGGCTGGATCTTGCCACAACGCGAACACCGTTCAGCGGCGGCAGTGGCGCCTTGCCCGACAGACCGGACGCGACCTCGGCCATACTGGTCGCCGGGGTGGTCAGCCTGGTCGTCATGCTCGCCATCGGCACCGTTCTGGTCATCCGTTCCGGATCGGGGCTGATCCTGCCAGGCCTGATCGGAACAGCGCTGATTGTCGCCTACACGCCGTGGATTACTCGTCGACCGGTTCTGTGTCTGGTCGCGCCGGGACTCGGCTTTGGCCCGCTGATGGTCGGCAGCAGCTACTTCGCGATCACCGGTGAATATTCGCTCGCCATGTTCTGGGCGTCACTGACCCCGCTGTTTCTGGTCAGCGGCCTGCTGCTGATCAATCAGTTTCCGGATCTCGAGCCGGATCGGCGCTTCGGCCGCAAGCACATGCCGATCGTGCTCGGTCGACGTGCCGCTGCTCGACTGCTTGCGCTGATGCTCGCGCTGGCCTTCATCATGCCGTTGCTCGGCGTCGTTGTCGGCGTGCTGCCGGTGGCCGCGCTGCTGGCGCTGCTGCCGGCGCCAGCAGCAGTGATCGTCGCACGCAAGGCGAGTTTGCATGCCGACGACATGCAGGCATTGCAGCCCTGGCTGGGCGTCAATGTCGCCATGCTGCTGGCTACCATTACCCTGCTGGCGATCGGGATGCTGCTGCAGTAGCAGCACTGCCTACTGGCTGGCCGCCGAGCGGTCGGCCTCGAAGATCAGATGGTTGCCGCTGTCGAGCACGCCTCGAGAAAAGCCGCTGACATACCCATAACAGGGGATCACCACTTGCGCGAGCGACGGAAACGCCCGCGCAAGCTCCTCGCTCTTCTCAGTCCAGAGCGATGGAACCGGATCATCGGGCAAGGCAACCGCCAGGCAGAGCTGGCGACCGAGATCGGAGAGCAGCTCTTCTTCTGCTTCGGCAGCAGCAAGCGGCGCTTCATCGCCAGTCAACGCCAGCTCCCGCTCCAGCGCACGCTGCAGACGACGCAGCGCGCGCAGCCCTCGCCGTGATGCCAACGGGACGAAACCGTGGCTTTGCCAGACTGCAAGGTCGCCGAGGTCGGCCCAGGGCGACACGGCACCGCCACTTGAAGGCGCTGTCGTTTCTGCGTCAGTCGCGACAGGCTCCGTCGGCGTCCTGCTCTCGACGTCGTCATCGGAGGCTTCCACTGCCGCACCAGGCTGCGCCGAGCTGACCACATTGCCAAGATCGGACAAATCCTCGTCGTCAACAAAATCGGCTGCCTGCAGGCCATCGATGCGGAGCATCGCCTGCACCGGTTCGAGCTCGGCATGGCGCAAAAACCGCTCGATCGCTGCCAGCGCATTGGAGAGGTAGTCATCGACGCTGCCGGCTATCCCCGGCGCATGCACGAAGACCAGCAGATGCCGCCCACGCTGCCTGAGAAAGCGCTCAAGCGCGGAAAAATCCGGCACGTCCTCATACGCAGTGGCGGGGACGTCCGGCGCATGCCCGAGCAAGGGGACGAACTCGAGCATTTGCGCGGCTTTCGACGCGGCGTATTCCACGTCGAGCGCATGCTGCGCCAGCAGCCGGGTCGGGAGGCTCAGACGGGAAAAAGCAAACTGATTGTCCTGCGACCGCACCGTCTCGCGAACCCTGGCGATCAGCGCACGAAAATCCTGGGTCATGACAGGCTGCTGCGCCGACGGCGTCGAACCGGGCCGCTCGCCATGCACCTCGACCAGCGTATCGAAACGCGACCCGACATCCTGCAGGACATGCACGAAGGCGCGATGCTGAAACGTGCGGATCAGGAGATGGCCGGATGCAGACGCCGCTGCTGCACGCAACAACAGATCCCGTCCCAACAAGGGATGATCGGCCGGCGCCGCAGCCGCCGCAACAACCCAACGCTCGGGAAGCATGACCAGCGTCTGCCCCGTCATGGAAAATCGCTTGGGCAGCATCGACGACCAGGTCAGCGCGGTCGCGCTGCGGTGGAGGACTGAACACCGATCGGCCAGCGCTGTGGCACCAACCTGTTCGCCATCGGCATCGACCGGCGCACTGTTCGAGAGCATGACCTCTACCAGCGCTTGGAGCGCTGCACGCAGCACATCGGGGCCGCATTCCAGCTCCGCGAACGGCTGCTCCTCGACTGCGAGGACATGCTGGAACGAACGGAACAGAACCGCTCCATTCGGTAGCAGGCAGGCAGACCAGGGTTCATTGCCCCAGGTTGCAAAATCCAGACTCAGGCCGATTGCCTGCCAGGCATCATCGAAGCGCGACCCCGGCAACAGACGACGCGCCTGATCCAGTTTAGCCAGCACCGCATTGGCAACCAGCGCCTCGGTCGTACTCCAGCCATTGAGAAACACACGCGCGCGTGGCCCGAGAGCGCTGCGCTCGGCGACGATGGCATCGACCAGCGCAACCGGATCAAGATCGGCAAAACCGGCCGGCAGCGTCTCGACACCACCGTCGAACAATGCCTTGACGAAGCGCCTCAACCCGTAGCCTTCAAACTCATCCGCGACCGTCATCATGTCCCCGCCTGGCGTTGCACGCATCGGTGTCTTTGCAGGATACCATGCAGCAGGCTGCGAGGATAAAAACAAGAATGAACTGGTATGCTGTCGCACCTTGACCCACGCACGGAGATCTTGAGCCGGATGAAGCAGACCAGCACGCAGACTGAAATACCCGGGAATCCCGTCAGCCCGGTTCGAATCAAGACCGGGGAAGAATTGACAATCCGTCCCGCCAACGCTGCCGACGTGCCGCTGATTCTCACCATGGTGCGAGAACTTGCCGACTACGAGCAGCTGCTGCATGAGGTCATCGCCACCGAAGCCGACTTTCACGACAGCCTGTTCGGCAATGGCAACCGAGCCGAAGCGCTGATCGCCGACATCGACGACGCGCCGGTTGCCATGGCGATCCACTATCAGAATTTCTCCAGCTTCATCGGGCGCCACGGGCTGTACGTCGAAGACCTGTACGTCCGCCCGGCGTGGCGTGGGCGCGGCATCGGCAAGGCGCTACTGTCTCGATTGGCAGCTGTGGCCTGCGATCGTGGTTGCGTGCGCATGGAATGGACCGTGCTCGACTGGAACCAGCCGGCGATCGACGTCTATCGCGCCATTGGCGCGGTCGGCATGAACGCGTGGCGGACGCAGCGACTGACCGGAACAGCGCTGCAGGCGCTGGCTGGGCGGTCCTGAGCGCTATTCGATGTTCTGCACCTGCTCACGCAATTGATCAATCAGCACTTTCATGTCGACAGCGCGCACACTGGTGTCAACGCTGGCCGATTTTGACCCCAGCGTATTGGCCTCGCGATGCAGTTCCTGAACGAGAAAATCGAGTCGACGACCGACTGCACGATCACTGGCAAGCGCGGCGTCGATTTCGAGCAGGTGTGCGCGCAGGCGCTCGATTTCCTCATCGACATCGATCCGCGTCGCGGCCAGGACCAGTTCCTGTTCCAGACGGGCCTGATCCGGCGATTCGGCACACTCGGCGAGGCGCCTGGCAAGGCGCTCCGCCAGCCGTTCGCGCAGCGTTGGCGCCAACCGGGCGCAATCATCAACCATCGCCGACAGCGCCTGACAGCGCTGTTTCAGCACAGTCGCCAGACGCTCACCCTCTCGAGCGCGGATCGCGACAAACCCGTCAATGGCGCGATCGAGCAGCTCCAGCGCTGGCTCGGCCACCGGAGCGGTATCCACCGCGACCGTTGCCATCACGCCGGGCAAGCCAAGGACAGCGACCGGGTCGAGCGGCGCCGCATGCTCTCCGGCACGGATTCGCACACCTTGTAGAATAGCAACCCAATGATCAACAGCCGCCCAGTCGATCTGCCGTGCGGGTTGCGCGTGACCTGCATGACGCAAGGTGACTTCGACCTTGCCACGCGTGACGCGACCGGCAAGCCGCTCGCGCACCGCCGATTCGATCGGCCTGAACGCGTCAGGCAGTCGGATCCCGAGATCCAGGTAACGGTGGTTGACCGACCGCAGCTCCCAGCTGATGCTACCCCAGTCGCCATGCTCCTCGATCCGATGATACGCCGTCATACTCTGTGGCATTGCCTGTTCGGTCTCCTGTTTTCAACGATTGCTGGCGCAAGCCGGCCGTCTTGCCGGAGCGGGATGCGGTGGCAAATCGACCCATGGCAGGCATCACCGGCACGCCCGGCTTGTGGTACGCTTCGCCACCCTGGTTGTCCGATCCTGTCCATCCTGCCACATCCTGGAGTTGCCATGCGCCCGAGCGGCCGCCAATGCGATGAACTGCGCCCGATCCGCATCACACGTCAGTACACGCGCCATGCAGAAGGGTCCGTCCTGATCGAGTATGGTGACACTCGGGTGCTCTGCACCGCCTCGGTGGAAGAGTCGATCCCGCCGTTTCTGCGCGGAACCGGAAAGGGTTGGGTCACCGCCGAGTACGGCATGTTGCCGCGCTCGACGAATACGCGCATGCCTCGCGAGGCAGCGCGCGGCAAGCAGCAGGGGCGAACGCAGGAAATCCAGCGACTGATCGGCCGTTCGTTGCGTGCTGCTGTCGATATGCAAGCACTCGGCGAACGGCAGATCGTGGTCGACTGCGACGTCCTGCAAGCCGATGGCGGTACGCGAACCGCCGCGATCACCGGCGGCTATGTCGCGCTGGCTGACGCCGTTCAGTCGCTGGTGAGGCGTCGCAAGATTCGCGTCAGCCCGCTGCATGGCCACGTCGCTGCCGTCTCGGTCGGCATCTACCGCGGTCAGCCTGTTCTTGATCTCGACTACGCCGAGGACAGTGAAGCGGAAACCGACATGAACATCGTGATGAACGACGCTGGCCGATTCATCGAAGTGCAGGGCACGGCGGAAGGACATGCGTTCCGTGTCGACGAGCTCAATGCCATGATCACGCTCGCACAGCACGGCGTCAGCGCATTGATCACCTCGCAGCAGACCGCGCTGGCACGTTCGCCATCATGATGCCTGAACGGGTCGTCCTCGCAACCGGCAATCCCGGCAAGCTCAGGGAATTTCGAGCGCTGGTCGAAGAGCAGGCGATGCCATTGGCGATTGTCGGACAGGCCGACTGCTTTGCCGGCGAAGCTGACGAGACCGGCCTGACATTTGTCGAGAATGCATTGATCAAGGCGCGCCATGCCTGCGAGCAGACCCGACTCCCGGCGATCGCCGACGACTCGGGGCTGATCGTCGATGCACTTGATGGCGAGCCCGGGATCCATTCAGCACGTTATGCCGGCGACTCGGCGAGCGACCAGGCGAACATTGATCTGCTGCTGGGAGAACTTGCCGCCAGCGGCCATGACCGCAGTCCGGCACGCTATCACTGCACGCTGATCTTTCTGCGCCATGCCGAGGACCCAGACCCACGCATTGCGCAGGCACGGTGGGAGGGGGAAGTGCGCCGCGAGACACGGGGAGCCGATGGCTTCGGCTATGATCCGGTGTTCTGGCTGCCCGAACGCGGCTGCACGGTTGCGGAGCTTCCGCCTGCCGAAAAAAACCGGCTTGGCCATCGTGGCCGGGCCATGCGCATGTTACTGGACATGCTGCGCCAGCATCCCGGCAGTGGCGACCCATGACATCGCACGTCGTCGGATCTGCCGGTGGCGGCCTGTCGACACCGCCAATCGGTCTCTATCTGCACCTGCCATGGTGCGTCCGCAAGTGCCCGTACTGCGACTTCAACTCGCATGCGCAAACCCCATCGACGCCGTTCGCCGCGTATACCGACGCGTTGATTGCCGACCTTGGCAGTGAACTCGCGCGTCTCGGTGACCGACGCCTGCAGAGCATCTTCATCGGCGGCGGCACACCCAGTCTGTTTCCGCCCGACGCCATCGCGGCCGTGCTGGCCGTGGCACGGCCGGTGACCGAAGCCAACGCGGAAATCACCCTTGAAGCCAATCCGGGAGTCGCCGATCAGGCGCGTTTCGAGGCGTACCGTGACGCAGGCGTCAATCGGCTCTCGATCGGTGTCCAGAGCTTCAACAACGCCTCGCTCCAGAAACTTGGTCGCGTGCACTCGAGCGAAGACGCTCGCTCCGCGATCACAGCTGCCCGCGCAGCCGGCTTTTCGTGTTTCAACGTCGACCTCATGTTCGGCCTGCCCGAGCAGACGCCCGCCATGGCGCGCGCCGATCTCGAAACAGCCATCGAGTGCGAACCGGAACACATTTCCTGGTATCAGTTGACGCTCGAGCCGAACACGGTGTTCTACAGCAAACCGCCGGCGCTTCCGGACGATGAGTCGATCTGGGCAATGCAGACCGATGGCTGGACGCAGCTCACCGCAGCAGGCTTCACGCAATACGAAGTGTCGGCCTGGTCGCAGCCCGGCGGCACCTGTGCGCACAACTGCAATTACTGGCGATACGGCGACTATCTCGCCGCCGGTGCTGGCGGCCATGGCAAGCTGACGGACGCCGCCAACAACCGGATCATCCGTTACCGCAAGGCGCGGGTGCCCGAGATCTACATGCGACAGGTCGAAACAGGCACGGCCACGGTCGAGACAACGCCTGTCGATACAGCCGAGCGGCTGTTCGAATTTCTGCTGAATCGACTGCGCCTGCGCGCGCCTTTCGACCTGCCCGAGTTCACCGCTGCAACAGGGCTGCCAGGCAACGCACTGGCGCCTCGCCTGAACGACTGGGTCCAGCGTGGCTGGCTGGAGCGCGTGACCGCGTCAAGCTACCGAACCAGCCAGACAGGCTGGCTGCACCTCGACACGCTGCTGCAGACCTGCCTACCGGCAGAAACACCCGCCTGATCTGCAGCCTCAGGCAAGTTCGGCCGCCCGAGCAGCTGCGGCCTGCGCCTCATCGTGCTCGCCAAGGCGATCAAGCACCACCGCCAGATTATGCCAGGCAGCGCGGTGCTCAGGAGCAAGCGCCAACGCGCGCTGATAGGCGTCAACTGCGCCCTTGAAACGCGCGAGATCGCCAAGAATCACGCCCAGGTTATAATGACCATCAACATCGTCCGGCTGCAAGACCACGGCTTGCTGAGCGCTGGCCATCGCGTCCTGCAATCGACCGCTGCGGCGATACAGCTCACCAAGGTTTCGGTGATAGGCACCCGTGCGCGGCGCCAGAAAGACAGCGCGTTCGATACACGTCACGGCCTGTGGCAGAGCGTCGACACGCAGCAATGCCAGCGCCAGATCATGCCAGCCGAGATCATCATCGGGGGCTGCCTGCAGCGCCTGACACAGGGTGTCGATCTCCGCATGCGCGGCCCGCAGTGGCGAGCATCTCCGCAAAATGGGCGCCGCTTCGGCGCCCGGCGGCAGCCGCGTTGCGCCCGAGGCCGGCCGGTCTGGCTGCGGCTCCACGGCAACTGCGCGCGCCACCGGCTGCAACGGCTCCGAGAAGATGTCTTCCAGCGCCTGCGACATCAACAGATAACCAAACAGCGCCAGATGCACGACCAGCACCGCAAGCAGCGCTCCGAAGCCCTGACGGTCGGGATCATTCAGCACCTGCCAGTGCACAACGATGAGCGACGCCACCGCCACGGCATGCCAGACCAGCAGGGCCGAACGTCCGAACGACCAGATCGCGACTGCCATCTCGTTGCGACTGGCCCGCAACCACACACCGGCACCCAGCACGACAACCACGGCAATATCGAGCGGCCACAACCAGATCAGTGGTTGCAGCATGGCAGCCATGACCGGCAGCCAGTCATGCAGCGGCAACAGGATTGTCAGAAGGTGCCGGGTGGCAAAGAAAAAACACAGCCATAGCGGCACAGGCAGGCTCGGCCAGCGCTGCTGCTCCAAGGCCCGCTGTTCGCCAACTTGTGGCTGCTTGCTCATGACCTCCACTCCATCGCTACCCAACCCTCCTGCGATTCACGGCCACGCTTTCCCGACACCGGGATCGACCATATCATGTGCTGAAAGGAACTTCGTACAAAACCCGACAGTCGGATAGCCACTTGCAGTATAGCCACCGCTTTCGACATGCAGACAAAGACAACCGAACGCTGGACGACATCATGAATCAGGTGTTGCGGGACTTGCGTGAACTCCTCGGGCCAGATGGCTGGGTGGAATTCGAGCATCAGCATTCCTATCTCAAGGAGTGGCGCGGTCGCTATCACGGTCGGGCTGCTGCCGTCGTGCGGCCCGCCGACACGCAGATGACGGCAGAGGTGGTCAGGCGCTGCCATGACGCCCGCATTGCCATCGTTCCACAGAGCGGGAACACCGGACTGTGTGGTGGTGCAGCTCCCGATGCCAGCGGCACACAGGTCCTGCTCAGCCTCGACCGGCTGAACACGATCCGCGACCTCGACCCGGAGAATCAGACCATCACCGCCGAGGCCGGCTGTACACTGGCAACCGTCCAGCGCGCCGCGGCGGCAGCTGGACGGTATTTTCCGCTCGATCTGGCTGCAGCCGAGCAGACCATGATTGGCGGCGCGTTGGCGACCAATGCCGGCGGGATCAATGTTCTCCACTACGGCAACACGCGGGCGCTGGCGCTGGGCATTGAGGTGGTTCTGGCCGATGGGCGGATCTGGAATGGCCTGCGTGGCCTGCGCAAGGACAACAGCGGCTACGATCTTCGCAACCTGTTCATCGGCTCCGAAGGGACACTCGGCATCATCACGGCCGGCGTGTTCCGCCTGTTCAGCCAGCCAGGTCAGAGCGTCAGCGCGATGTGCGGGTTGCGTCGACTCGAGCAGGCACCGGCACTGCTCGCCGCCATTCAGGAAGGGGTCGGCGAACGCCTTGTCGGTTGCGAGCTGATGAGCCGGTTCAGCGTCGAGATGGCGTTGAGCGTTGCCGGTTGCGAGGAGCCCCTGGCCGGCATCCATCCATGGTATCTGCTGATCCGGGTGACCGATGTCGCCGACACGGCACCACTCGGACCGCGCATCGAACGGCTGCTGCGGCGGCTTGACGTGGCTGATGATGTCCGGATTGCCGACACGCCTGACGGCGCCGAGACGCTTTGGCGCGTCCGCAAGGCGATTCCCGCCGGACAGGCATCGGCCGGCGCCAGCATCAAACATGATATTTCCGTGCCGATCTCGCGCATACCCGCTTTCATTCACGCTGTCCACGAGGCCGTCGAGCAGGCTGTACCGGGAACGCGACCATGCATTTTCGGGCACCTCGGCGACGGCAATCTGCACGTCAACCTGAGCCAGCCACGCGACGTCCCGGCAGCGACGTTTCGGGCCGAAACCACTCGACTGAACAGGATCGTGCATGACCTGACCGCGAGCTACTCAGGGTCGATCGCTGCCGAACACGGCGTCGGTCAGCTCAAGCGAGAGGCCTTGTGTGATTACGCTGATCCTGTCGCACTGGATCTGATGCGCAGCGTGAAGACCGCGCTTGACCCCACCAGTCTGCTCAACCCGGGGAAAGTGTTGTGAGCGACAGCAGTACCCATCGCCTCGGGCTTGGCATGTGGCTGGGCATGTGCATTGCGCTGCTCGCAATCCTGACCATTGCCTTCAACGGTTTGCTCGATCGGCGACAGCAGCCCGCACAGCCGTTGTCAATCAACCTGTCCGGCGAGCAGATCGATGTGCTGTTGAAAGCCAATCGGCAAGGACATTATCTGACCAACGGGCTGATCAATGGCCAGCCGGTCACGTTCCTGCTCGACACCGGCGCCTCCAGTGTCTCGATTCCTGAAGCTGTCGCCGATCGACTCGGGTTGCAACGCGGCCAGGCCATCCGCTATTCAACGGCCAACGGGATCATCACCGCTTATCGGACCGAGCTTGACAGCGTTGAACTCGGCCCGATCCGGCTCAACGCCGTCCGTGGCTCGATCAACCCGCATGCCCCCGGGGAGCATGTCCTGCTTGGCATGAGCTTTCTTCGCCACCTCGAACTGCGCCAGCGTGACGGCGAGCTGTTGCTGCGACAGACACTCTGAGCGCCTGTCGGTGCTTGTCAAGCCAGGAGCAAATCGGTATTCTCAACCACCTTTTCCTACCGGCCTCGGCAGGTCTGTCTACCATTAATCAGGGTGCTTCAATCATGAAAAAGGGCATTCATCCGGAATATCGTCCGGTGGTGTTTCAGGACATTTCTTCGGATTTTGCGTTTCTCACCCGCTCGACCATTCGGTCACGGGAGTCCATCACGTGGGAAGATGGCAACGAGTATCCACTGGTCAAGGTCGAGGTGTCGAGCAAGAGCCACCCGTTCTACACCGGCAAGCAGCGGGTACTGAGCAGTGGCGGCCGCGTCGATCGGTTCAAGCAGCGCTACGCGCGAGTCGGTCGCAAGTAAAACGCATGTTCGGGCATCCGGTGGCGCGCGCGATGCGCAGCCACCCGGGCCTGTTGCTGCCGCCTCTCTTGCAGTGACACCACCCGGCGCTGTGTCACCTGGAATCGATCCCCTGTGCGCATTGTTGTGCAGTGCATGCAAAGGCAGTAGCATTCCGGCTTGAGATCCGGTCAGCCAGAGCATGGTTCCTTGGGTTATGCGAACCTCGCTGCAGGCACCGCTTACAATGAGGAGACATGCCATGGCAATGGGCAAGGTGACGGTTACCGACAGTATTTCCGGCAAGCAGATCGATTACCCGGTCAGGTCAGGCACGCACGGCCCGGATGTCATCGATATCAAGAGTCTGTACAGTGATTTCGGCTACTTCACGTATGACCCCGGCTTCACATCCACAGCCAGCTGCAAGAGCGATATCACCTTCATCGACGGTGATGAAGGCGTCCTGCTGTATCGTGGATACCCGATCGAACAACTGGCCGAACACAGCACCTTCACCGAGGTTTGCTACCTGCTGCTGAACGGCGAGTTGCCGAACAAGGCCGAGCTCGACGCGTTCACCCACTCGATCACCATGCACACCATGGTCAACGAAAGCCTGAAGAACTTCTTCGACGGCTTTCACTACAACGCGCACCCGATGGCCATGCTGACCGCTGTCGTCGGCTCATTGTCTGCGTTCTACCATGATGGCAGTGATATCAACGACCCGGAAAGCCGTCGTCTGTCAGCACATCGCATCATTGCCAAAATGCCGACCATCGCTGCGCTGGCGTTCAAACACATGCTTGGCGAGCCGTTTGTCTATCCGCTCAACCGGCTGTCCTACACCGCGAATACGCTGAACATGCTGTTCTCACGGCCATCAGAGCCCTACGAGATCAGCCCCATCGCGGAAAAGGCGCTGGATCAGTTGCTGATGCTGCACGCAGATCATGAGCAGAATGCCAGCACCTCGACCGTCCGCCTCGCCGGGAGCACCGGAACCAACCCGTTTGCCGCCATTGCATCTGGCTGTGCGGCTCTATGGGGACCTGCGCATGGTGGCGCCAACGAAGCCGTTCTGCACATGCTTGAGGAAATCGGCAACGTCTCACGTGTCGAGCGCTACATTGCCAAGGCCAAGGACAAGGACGATCCGTTCCGGCTGATGGGCTTCGGCCATCGGGTCTACAAAAACTACGACCCGCGTGCAACAATCATCCGCAAGACCTGCCACGAAGTCCTGAACGAGCTCGGCGTCGGCAATGATCCAAAGCTTGAGCTCGCCATGCGGCTCGAGGAAATCGCGCTGCGCGATGACTACTTTATCGAACGCAAGCTGTATCCGAACGTCGATTTCTATTCAGGCATCATCTATCAGGCGCTCGGTATTCCCACCCAGTTCTTCACGGTGCTGTTCGCGATTGGTCGCACACCGGGCTGGATCGCTCAATGGGCGGAAATGATCGAAGACCCCGAGCAACGGATCGGCAGGCCACGTCAGATCTACACCGGTGCCGCGAAGCGCGACTTCGTGCCGCTGGCGCAACGCTGACGCCGCATCAGGCGTCGAGCAGGCGCTTCACCTGGTCACGGTTGGCCCGCGCCATGGGCTGACCGTCGATCTGGCTGAGCGGTGGTTGTCGTGGCCCGGCTGCAGTGAACACGATCAACTCGATTCGATGATCACCCGCGATGAAGCGGAACCCGGGGAAGCAGTGATACGCATCGCGCGAGAGTCGCAGCCGCCGCTCGAGCGCTTCGAACGGGATTCTGGCATCAAGCAGAAAGACTGCAACGTCTTCGGACGTGTTAGCAAAGACATGCAGTGTGACCTCGGACCATTCAGACGCACTGCCATCAAGCACCGCCCCGACCAACCGTGGTCGAAACCGCTCGAAGAAATCCATTGCATCCAGCGCTGCCTGGCGTAATTGCCGAAGCGCAAGCCGCTGCTCGTCACTCTGAAACAGCCGCTGGTACTCGAGCACCGCGTCCTGAATCTCCTGATTCCCGGGCATGTTCTGCGTCGACGCCGCGCCAAGCCGGTCAGCCGCCTTGCGCTTGGCCAGAAAATAATCCTTAACGCCTTCCTCTGCGATAATGCGGGCACACTCGAGTGTCAGCATCTGCCGCATTCGATGATCACGGGTCGAGACGCCTCTGGACACCGCCATTCCTCCTCGATCGGACATCAGTCGTACAGAACACTGGTCGTCGTCAGAACAGGGACCGATCATCGACTGGGCCACCACCATTGGCGGCACCAGAACGGGCTGATGGTTCACGATCGGGCAACTGCCACTCTCGAAACGTCTCGAACATGGCATCAGGGTTCGCGGAATCGGTCAACAGACCGCTACCTGGATCAATGCGCGCCGTGACCAGCCCAGGGGGGCGCGGCAGCGTCGATTCCGGCCTGTCACGCAAGGCAGCCGCCATGAAGTCGATCCAGATCGGGAGGGCAGTGCTGGACCCTGTTTCGCCACGGCCAAGCGAACGCGGCTGGTCAAATCCGACCCAGACTGCAGCGACCACATCCGCGTTGTAGCCGGCAAACCAGGCATCGTTGAGTTCGTTGGTCGTTCCGGTCTTGCCGGCAAGATCGCGACGCTGCAACGACTGCGCACGACGCCCGGTGCCGGTGCGCATGACTTCCTGAAGCATGCTGTCGACCAGGAAAGCATTGTCGGCCGGGAGCACGCGCTCCGCCGACAATGCCGACCCACCATCGGCGTCGTCGGGGTCGCAAGGCGCATCACAGACGCGATCCGGAACCCATCGGAAGACCGTCTCACCGCGATCATTCTCGATATGACTCACAACCCAGGGGTCAACCCGATAGCCACCATTGGCGAAAACCGCATAACCCGCAGCGAGTTCCAGCGGCGTTACCTCACCGCTGCCAAGCGCGAGCGACAGATTCGCCGGCAGACGATCAGCAGACCATCCGAAGCGCGACAGAAACGTGACAGTCTCGCGAACACCGATATCACGGAGCACGCGGATCGCGACCAGGTTGCGCGATTGAGCCAGCGCTTCGCGCAGCCGGGTCGGACCGTAGAATCGCCCTGAATAGTTTTCCGGTCGCCACACCGTTTCCAGCGCCGGATCGTCGAACACGACCGGGGCATCGTTGACGATCGTCGCGGTGGTAAACCCGCTCTCCAGCGCTGCCGAAAAAATAAACGGCTTGAACGCAGAACCGGGTTGCCGCATCGCCTGGATTGCCCGATTGAACTGACCATTTGCGAAATCGAAGCCGCCCACCAATGCGAGTAATCGGCCATCAGCCGGCGATAGCGCAACCAGCGCACTCTGCGACTCCGGCACCTGGCCCAGCAGCCAGTGACCCGCATCAGACGGGTGAACGTGAATCACGTCACCAACGGCAAGGACAGCCCCGATCCGCCCTGGCGCCGGCCCCAGCCCTCCACCAGGCAGCAATGGCCTGGCCCAGCTGGTATCGGCGAAACGCAATTCACCGGTCATTCCATCACCGAGCAGCACGGTGGCAACACCTGCGTCGTCGTCAACGTCAACGACCAGCGCCGGCTGCAGGCTGGAGATCCGTCGATGCTCGGCAATGAGGGCGAGCCGATCAGCATCGTTGTCGGGCAACGATGCATGCCGAGCAAGCGGGCCGCGATAACCGTGTCGACGGTCATAGGCAAGCAGATGCTCGACAATCGCTTCCGCAGCAGCAGCCTGCATTTCAGCCTCGACTGTGGTGTAGACGCGATAACCACCGGTGTAGGCTTCCCGTTCGCCGAACAAGGCCACCGCCTGCGCGCGCGCCATTTCGGCCACATACGGCGCGTCCACCCGCAGGGACGGACGGCGGATCTCGGCGGTGATGGGTGCGGCCAGGGCCTCGCGAAAGGTGGCCTCGTCGATGGCACCGGTCTCGAACATGCGCCTCAGCACATAGGCCCGACGCTGCAACGCCCGCTCCGGGCTGCGCACGGGATTGATCAGCGATGGCGCCTTGGGCAGCCCGGCAATCATCGCGGTTTCAGCAACGGTCAGCTCGTGTGGTGGCCGACCATAGTAAATTGCGCTGGCGGCGCCGACACCATAGGCACGCTGACCGAGAAAAATCTTGTTCAGGTACAACTCCAGGATCTGATCCTTGGTCAGCTCGCGCTCGATCTTCAACGACAACAGAATCTCGTTGATCTTGCGCAGATACGTCTGCTCACGCGAAAGAAAGAAGTTACGGGCGGTCTGCATGGTGATGGTGCTGCCGCCAGGACCGATCTCGCGATGCCTTGCCAGATGCAGGACCGCACGAGCAATACCCTGCCAGTCGACCCCGGGGTGACTGAAGAAGCGCTCGTCCTCGGCGGCCAGAAATGCCGCCTTCATCAACTCGGGCACTTCGTGATAAGGCAACGGTAGCCGTCGATAGTCACCAAATTCACCGATCAGCGCCCCGTCCGCCGTCAGCACGCGCAAGGGCTGCTGATAGCGGACATCACGCAGCGTCTCGATAGACGGCAACTGCGATGACAGATAGAAGTAACCGGCGACCAGCCCGCCGAGCAAAAACATCCCGAGCGAACCTGTCGCAGTCAGAAATACCCACAAGAATCGGCGGCGTCTTGCCATGATGCCCTCAAGGACGTCGTTCCAGCACTCGGCTCGAGCGGCCTCCTCGACAAACAGGCCGCTCCTGTCAGACAGGATAGCACTTGCAGCGTTCGCCGGCAGCGATGCTATGCACAAGCGGCCTGAAAGCGGCAAATTCGACTTTTTTCACGGTTTCGGTCGATTCGATCTGCCATCACAACAGGCAGCCAAGCATGATCAATACAGGACCCCAGAACAGGAGGGCAAGGACATGCCCGGACGCTTCAGCCCCAGCCTGACCGGCATTTACTTCAATGATCGTCACTTGACGATTGTACAGTTACGTGCTGGTTTCATCACGCGTCGCATTCGCCATTGCACCAGCCTGAGATTGCCGGCCGGGATTGTCGAGCGCCAGCAGATCGTCGACACGGCTCGATTCGCCGAGCAGCTCGGACTGGCCTGTGATGCGGCGGGCATTACCCAGCGCCAGGTCGCTCTGGCGCTGTCGAATCAGTTGATTGTCAGTCGCCGCATACGCGTTGCCGCTGCGCGCGGCGAGCAGGCGCTGAGCGCGCTGGTCAGACTCGAGGCGGAGCGGACGCTGCCCGCGCCGCTGGCGTCGTTGCATCTCGACTATCGCGTCGACAGCACGGCCAGTCGATCCGACCGGAATCAGCCCGGCAAGCACTGCACTGTCAGCCTCGCGGCAGTCCAAAACGCAGTCATCGAGCCGTTGCTCGAGGCCTGCAGGATCGCCGGTCTGCACCCCGAACTCGTCACCACGGAAGGCGAGGCGTTGCTGCGCGGTCTGGCCATCCTGCGCCACAACCGACACGCCGACCCACCCCTGCTGGCAGTCGCCGCGGAGGCAAACCAGGTGAGTGCGTTTGCGCTGCGTCAAGACGCTGTCTCGTGCGCCTGTCACCGACACGTTGACGGCGGCGGCACTCGGCTGGTTGCCGATGCGGCGCTGTCAGCCATCGACGTCTGCCTGCAAACGGTCGCAGGCGACCAGCACCACGCCCGCCCGGAGCGGCTGGTCCTGATGGGCAACGCGCAGCTGCAGAAGGCCATCATCGAGCGACTGACAATCCACGCACCTCGACTGGCGCTCGAACAACTCCCCACACCCGGAACCAGCGGCGCCGTCAACACCCGCGATGTCGGCCACCACATGCGCACCTGCCCAATCGGGCTGGTGTTTGCAATCGGCCTGGCTGCCTGTCGCAGGTCATGCTGATGCGTGCCCCGCTGAACTTCCTGCCATGGCGCGACGCCGCCCGCCGCAAACGTCGCCGCCACGCACTGATTTCGACGCTGGTGGGTATCACGGTGGCGGTCCTGCTCGTTGCAGCACCGCTGCCACGGTTATTGCTGGAACAGCAGGAGCACCGCGCAAGGCTTGATGCGCTGCGCGAACAACACACGCACAACGTGCGCAGACTCGCCGAACACGCCACGCTCGAACAGGAACATGCCGTTGCGCGCAACACGCTGCAGACGCTGGACCACTTCGAGCAGCGACGACGGTCCGCGGAGCGTCTGCTGGCCACGCTCACAACAATCACACCTGACAGCATCACGCTTGACAGGCTGAATCTTCAACGACAATCGGGGCAGTTACGATTACAAGGCGTCGGCCACTCGCATGCCGACCTGTCCGCCTTCGCCGACAAGCTCGAACGCATCGCTGGCTTTCATCATCCGCATCTCGATGTCGTCGAGCAGGTCAGCACAGAAGACGCCGCTGAGTATCGCTTCATCCTGTTTCTTGATCAGGTCATGGCACCATGATCCACGCCATCGACCCGGCCGACTGGCCCGTCTGGCAACACGTCATGCTGCCGTTCGTTGCCGCGTTGACGATCGGAGCAACGGGTTGGCAAAGCGGCGCTGTCCAGCTCGAACGTGCGCTTGACAGGTTTGTCGTCGAGGAGCAGCAACTGATCGGCGAACTGGCGATACAAGCGCAGCGCGTCGCTGCAAAGGCCGCGCTGCTGCGTGAAACCGCTGCGTTCGAGGCTGCGATCGATGACAGACTGACCGCGCTACCCGACGCCGAACGCCTCACCGGACTGCTCGCCAGTATTTCATCCACTGCGCGCGCCGCCGGGCTGTCGGTTGTGTTGTTTCAACCGGAGGAACACCGAATCGGAAACCTCTATCATGCCCGCGAGGTCTTGTTGCGGGTGCGTGGAACTTACCCCGACCTGCTGCGCTTTACCGCAGCAATCGCTGCTGCCCGCGAACCGATGGCGCTCGAGATTGCCGATCTGCGGACGGACAACACCGACGTCGTGCTCACCATGGATGCCCGAATCGAAATCCGCTGGCAGGCAGATTCACGGCCGCTCACCGACCCTGACGACAGCACGCCACAGTCGCCCGATGCGCGCAACGCCTCCATTGCGCCGGTCGTTGATCTGATGACCTTGCCCCCGGGGCTCCGTGACCCCTTCCAAGCTCCACACGCCGAAGCCAGACCGCCAGGCCCTCGGCCGGATCCGAGTCGTCAGCCCGATCCCCTCGAGGCATGGCCGCTTGACGCCCTGAAACTGGTCGGAACGGTCACCATGACCGACCGGCGAACGGCGCTGGTACAGACACCGATAGGCCGCGTTCTGACAGTGCAGGTCGGCGAGCATCTCGGCCAGCACCACGGCCGCGTCAAGCGGATCGACACCAACCGGGTCGAGATCGTCGAGCTATTGCTGATCGACAACGACCGGTGGGTCGAGCATCCGGCAACCTTGCAAGCGGTATCCGAGCCATGAGCCGCTTCACCGCGTTGATCGGGGCGCTATTGATCAACCTGATTGCCTGCTCGGCCGGAGCACATGACAGCAGACAGTTGTCGACGACTGCGTTCGCACATGGCGTTGACCGAGCCGCTGTCGACAACCACGGCCTGATTACTCTCGATCTTCAAGATGCTCCGCTGGCGGCGACACTGCAGACAATTGCTGCATTCAGCGGACGCAACGTGGTTGTCTCGGACCGTATCAATGGAACAACCACATTACGCCTCGAACAGGTGCCGTGGGAACAGGCGCTGAACACATTGCTGAACCTGCATGCGCTGGGGACGCGGCGCAGCGGCACGGTGATGCTCATCGCGCCGCTGGAGGATCTGCTCACACGCGACGCGATCGAACGCCAGCTGGCTGAGGCGGACGCTGCGCAGCAGCCAATCCAGACCCGCCTGTATGCGGTCCGCTATGGCAACGCAGCCGACCTGGCTGATCTGCTCGGCAGCGACGGCGGTGAACTGTTATCGGAACGCGGGCAAATCAGCGCAGACGCCCGCACCAACACGCTGATCCTGCGTGACACCGTGACACAACTCGACATCCTCTCAACGATCATCAGCGCACTTGATGCGCCATTACGCCAGGTGTTGATCGAGACCCGCATTGTCATCGCCCGCAGCGATTTCAGCCGCGAACTCGGAATCAGACTCGGCGCCAGCGCTCTGGCTGAAAGCGGTGGCGGCCTGCGCATCGGCGGAACACTCGGCGGAGGTCTCAGCGACACGGCTGTTGGCTTTCAGATTGATGGCCGTGAAGGCTTGCTGATCGACCTCCCCGCGCTCGCACCGTCGGCGGCGCTCGGCCTCACGCTCGGCCATCTGACCAATCGCATCCTGCAGCTCGAACTCTCGGCGATGGAACTGGAAGGGCGTGGGCAGATCATTTCCAGCCCAAGAGTCATCACCATCGATCAGCAGACCGCACGGATCAGTCAGGGAGTGGACATCCCTTATCAGCAGTCGGCCGGCGAAGGAAACACCAGCATTGCCTTTCAGGAAGCCTTGCTATCATTGGAGGTGACCCCGCAAGTCACACCGGATGGAAGCATTCTGATGCTGCTCGGCGTCACCAAGGACAGCGTCGGACAGGTGTTCGACGGCATTCCAAGCATTGACACGCAGTCGCTCAGTACGCAGGTCCTGGTCCGGGATGGTGCGACACTGATTCTGGGCGGCATTCTCGAACAGGAGTCGCGACAGACAGATTCCCGCGTTCCCGGGCTTTCCTCACTACCCGGTATCGGTCGACTGTTTCGCCATCAGCGCAACAGTCGCCGTGAGGCCGAACTGCTGATCTTCGTGACGCCACACATCATTGAACAACGCTGAACACATCGCCGGCAGGGCGTGACGCAGCGTCTGTCGGGCTCTATCATGACGCTTTCCTGTCAAACGATGATGGATCATGCCGTGAACCAGCCCCAACGCTTGTTTCTGATCGGCCCCATGGGTGCCGGCAAGACCACCATCGGAAAACGCCTGGCCGACGCGCTTGAGCTCTCCTTCATCGACAGCGATGCGGAAATCGAACGCCGGACCGGGGTCAGGATTCCGGTTATTTTCGATATCGAAGGCGAGCAGGGATTCCGGACCAGGGAGGAGGCGGTGATCGACGAACTGAGTCGCCGCGACGACATTGTGCTGGCAACCGGCGGCGGTGCCGTTCTGTCGGCCGAAACGCGCGCACGTCTCAGCAACCGTGGCACGGTGATTTTCCTCGATCTTTCGGTGGAACAGCAACTGCGCCGCACGCGACACGACCGCAACCGGCCACTGCTGCAGACCAGTCATCCCCGCGTCCGGTTGCAGCAACTGCATGATCAACGTCAATCACTGTATCACGAGATCGCCGACCTGCGTTTCCTGTCGGACAACGGATCACCCCGGCGACTGGTCCAACGCATCCTCGAACAGCTGGGCAACAAACAAGGCAGCCAGACCAATGACTGATCAGCTACGAGTCGAGCTCGGCGAGCGCAGCTACCCGATCCATTGTGGCTCCGGTCTGCTCGACAAGGCGGACCTCCTGCTCGATGCCACGCGTGGCAATCGGGCGCTCGTGGTCACATCTCGCACTGTCCATGCACACGGCTATGCCGAGCGTGTCAGGCAGGCTCTGCCCGAACGCGCACACGCCGACATCCTGGTACTCGACGACGGCGAGCAGGTGAAGACGCTCGAAACCTGCGAGCTGGTCTACACGCACCTGCTCGAAAAACGATACAACCGCGACACCACGCTGGTTGCAGTCGGCGGTGGTGTGATCGGCGATCTGACCGGTTTCGTGGCAGCCACGTATCAGCGCGGCATCGATTTCATCCAGGTGCCGACCACATTGCTCGCACAGGTCGACTCGGCGGTCGGCGGCAAGACCGCTGTCAACCACCCGCTTGGCAAGAACATGATCGGCGCCTTTCATCAGCCGGTCGCCGTCATCGCCGACACCGACACGCTGCTGTCGCTGCCGGAACGCGAACTGTCGGCAGGGCTCGCCGAAGTCATCAAGTATGGCCTGATCCGGGATGCAGCTTTCTTTGCCTGGCTCGAGCGGCATATCGACGACCTGCTGGATCGCGACCCAATCGCGCTACGGCATGCCATCCTGCGCGCTTGTCAGGTCAAGGCCGCCATCGTCGCTGCTGACGAAACCGAGCGTGGTCAACGTGCGCTGCTCAATCTTGGTCACACTTTCGGTCATGCCATTGAAACTGCAACACGTTACGGCTCATGGCTGCATGGTGAAGCGGTTGGAACCGGGATGGTCATGGCGGCCTGGATGTCGCATGCGCTGGGTTGGCTGGATGCTGATTCACATGCCCGCGTGAACCGCCTGATCGAACGCGCCCGCCTGCCACTGACGCCTCCCGCCGACATGACTCCCGAGGTCTTTCTCACGCACATGGCTGTCGACAAGAAGGCTCGGAGCGGCAAGGTTCGCCTGATCCTTCAGCAGGGAATCGGTGACGCTGTCATCACCGATGACTTTCCGGCAGATTGCCTCGCAGCAACCCTCGCCCGTTTCACCGGAACCGGGTAGGCTGTCGCTTGGTTTGAGTCATGGTCGCACCAGCGATATACTGATCGGCCTTTTTGTCTGCAAGTCCGGCCGTGCACCATGATGCTGTCGGGTTCTGCAACGTTCCGATCGGCCAAGCCTGCACGGCTCGGCCGTGGCGGCCTGGTAGCGGTCAGGGCCGCGGGTGGCGTCGATCTACCTGTCGATTCGCATCCGTGGCTGACATCTGCCCGCCGTGCCTGCCAGGTTTCGGCTCAGCCTGTTCAACGCAAACGTGAGGCTTGCTCCGTGACAGAGACGCGTGCGACACGATCGACCCTTTACCGACCCGAGTTCGAAAAGGACAACTGCGGCTTCGGCCTGATCGCACAGATGGATGGTAAACCCAGCCACTGGGTTCTTCGCACCGCCATTGACGCGCTCAGCCGGCTGACGCACCGTGGTGCTGTCGCTGCCGACGGCAAGACCGGCGATGGCTGCGGGCTGCTGATCGGCAAACCGGAGCGGTTCCTGCGCAGCATTGCCGCAGAGTTCGGCTGGACGCTTGCCGAAAATTTCGCCGTCGGCATGGTCTTTCTGAACACCGACAACGCGCGTGCCGAGCATGCCCGTGAGCGACTTAATGCGGCGATCGCCGCTCAGGGGCTGGAACTCGTTGGCTGGCGCGCTGTTCCGACCGATATCGCCGGATGTGGTGAAGAAGCGCTGAAAACGCTTCCGGTCATCGAGCAGGTGTTCGTCAATGCACCGGATCACCTGCCCGCTGCCGATTTCGAGCGGGCTTTGTATGTGGCCAGACGTCAGGCCGAAAAGGCGCTGATCGATGCCGATCCGACCTTCTACGTCCCCAGCCTGTCGAGCCGTGTCCTGTCCTACAAGGGCCTGGTCATGCCCGCCAATCTCCCGGTGTTCTACCAGGATCTGCGCGACCCACGCATCGAAACGGCGATCTGCGTCTTCCATCAGCGCTTCTCGACCAACACCTGGCCGGAATGGCGGCTGGCGCAGCCGTTCCGCTTTCTCGCCCACAACGGCGAAATCAACACCATTCAGGGCAATCGCAACTGGGCGCTGGCGCGCGAGTCAAAACTGATCAGCCCGCTCATCCCCGACATGGAACTGGTGCGTCCACTGGTTGGTTCGAGCGGGTCCGACTCGAGTAGTCTCGACAATATGGTCGAGGCGCTGCTGGCTGGTGGCATGGATCTGTTCCGGACGATGCGCGTGCTGATTCCGCCCGCCTGGCAGAACGTCGACCACATGTCGCCAGACGTGCGTGCATTCTATGAATATCACGCCATGCATCAGGAACCGTGGGATGGGCCAGCCGGCATTGTCCTCACCGACGGTCGTCATGCGGCCTGCTGTCTCGATCGCAACGGTCTGCGGCCGGCCCGCTTCGTCATCACCAGCGATCGGCACATCACATTGGCGTCCGAGATTGGCGTTTACAACTACGCACCCGAAGATGTCGTCAGCAAGGGGCGTCTCAAGCCCGGTGAAATGCTCGCTGTCGACACGTCGACCGGTGAGCTGCTGCTTCCGGAAGTCATCGACGAGCGGCTCAGCAAACGCCACCCCTACAAGCTGTGGCTGGATCGGCGGCAGCGTCATCTCGAGTCGACGCTCGAGGAAAATGCGCTCGAGGAGCTCGGGCTGACGTTCACGCCCGAGCAGACCCGGGCGTTCCGGAAGCTGTTCAACCTGACGCTCGAAGAAGATGACGCCATCATCCGCGTGCTCGCCGAAACCGGGCAGGAAGCGGTCGGCTCGATGGGTGACGATACACCGCTGCCGGTCATGTCAAGCCGCGAGCGGGCGGTCTACGACTATTTTCGCCAACAGTTCGCGCAGGTCACCAACCCGCCGATCGATCCGTTGCGCGAGCGCATTGTCATGTCGCTGGAGACCTGCTTCGGCCCGGAGCTCAATCTCTTCGATGAAACCGAGCAGCATGCCGAGCGGCTGGTGTCAGAGTCTCCGGTGCTCTCGCGCACCAAGTTCCTGCGGCTGCTTGCGCAGGACGCGCCGACCTGTGCGCACCATGTCCTCGATCTCAACTACCCGCGCGATGAGGGCCTGAAGGCGGCGATCGAGCGAATCACCGACGAGGCAGTCGCTGCGGTGCGCGACGGCGCAGTCATTCTGGTGCTGTCGGACCGGACAATCGCCGCAGAGCGCCTGCCTGTCCATGCTCTGCTGGCAACCGGCGCCGTCCATCACCGGTTGACTCGCGAAGGGTTGCGTTGCAATGCCAACATCGTTGTCGAGACAGCCACTGCGCGTGATCCACACCATTTCGCTGTCCTGCTCGGCTATGGTGCAACGGCGATCTACCCCTACCTGGCCTACGCTGCCATCCGCGAGATGGCCGAATCCGGCCGGGTCAAGACAGTGCCGGCCGATCAGCTGCGCAGCAACTACCGCAAGGGGATCAACAAAGGGCTGTTCAAGATCCTGTCCAAAATGGGCATTTCTACCGTTGGCAGCTACCGCGGCGCGCAACTGTTCGAAGCGGTCGGCATCGCCGACGAGGTAGTCGACCTGTGCTTTACCGGAACCGTCAGCCGAATCCAGGGTGTCCGCTTCCATGAGATCGAGCAGGATCAGCTCCGACTCGCCGACGAAGCCTGGGATGCCTCAGCGCCGGTGCGCAAGGGCGGGCTGCTGAAATATGTGCAGGACGGTGAATACCACGCCTACAACCCCGAAACCATCCGCAGCCTGCAATACGCTGTTGAAACCGGTGACTACGACGACTGGACGGTGTTTGCCGACCAGGTCAATCAGCGTGACCCGATGGTATTGCGGGATCTGTTCGCGCTCCGACTCGCCGAGCAGCCGCTGGCGATCGACGCGGTCGAACCGATCGAAGACATCCTGCCGCGCTTCGACTCGGCCGGCATGTCGCTCGGTGCGCTATCGCCCGAGGCGCACGAGTCCCTCGCCATTGCCATGAACCGGCTGGGTGGTCGCTCGAACTCCGGCGAAGGCGGTGAGGACGAGGCCCGTTACGGCACTGAGCGCGTCTCGAAGATCAAGCAGATCGCGTCTGGACGCTTTGGTGTCACCCCGCACTACCTGGTGAATGCGGAAGTGCTGCAGATCAAGATCGCGCAGGGCGCAAAGCCTGGAGAAGGCGGTCAGCTACCGGGACACAAGGTCAACGACCTGATTGCCCGGCTGCGGTTTTCCAAACCCGGCGTCGCGCTGATTTCGCCGCCACCACATCACGACATTTACAGCATCGAGGATCTTGCCCAGTTGATCTTCGATCTCAAGCAGGTCAACCCTGGTGCGCTGGTTTCCGTCAAGCTGGTTTCCGAAGCCGGTGTCGGCACGATCGCCGCCGGTGTTGCCAAGGCGTATGCCGACCTGATCACCATCGCCGGCTACGATGGCGGCACCGGCGCCAGCCCGATCACCTCGGTCAAGTATGCCGGCGCGCCCTGGGAGCTCGGACTCGCCGAAACCCATTACACGCTGCGCGCCAATGATCTCCGTGGCAAGGTCCGTGTTCAGGCCGACGGGGGCATGAAGACCGGTCTTGACGTTGTCAAGGCAGCGATCTTGGGTGCCGAAAGTTTTGGTTTTGGCACGGCGCCGATGGTTGCCATGGGGTGCAAGTATCTGCGTATCTGCCACCTCAACAACTGCGCCACCGGCGTGGCCACTCAGGAAAAGGTTCTGCGTCTCAGGCACTTTGTCGGCACACCGGAAAAGGTCGCCAACTACTTCCGGTTCGTGGCGCTGGAAGTCCGTGAATGGCTGGCAAAGCTGGGGGTTGCACGACTCGAGGACCTGATCGGCCGCACCGACCTGCTCGAGCGGCTGCCCGGTCTCACCGACAAGCAACGTCAGCTCGATCTGACGCCGTTGCTGCATGATGGTGGTGTTGCGCCCGGAAAACCGCAGTGCTGCATCGATCCGCGCAATGCACCGTTCGACCGCGGTGAACTCGCCGAGCAGATGGTCGCCGATGTCCTGCCGGCCATCGAATCCCGCAGCGGTGGCAAGTTCCACTACACGCTGCAGAACTGGAATCGCTCGATCGGCGCTCGCCTGTCCGGCGAGATCGCCAGACGGCATGGCAACAACGGAATGGCCTCGGCACCAATCACTCTGCAGCTGACCGGCAGCGCCGGGCAAAGCTTCGGCGTCTGGAATGCAGGCGGTCTCAACATGGTGCTCGACGGTGATGCCAACGACTATGTCGGCAAGGGCATGGCCGGAGGCAAGCTGGTCATCCGCCCACCGCGGGGCAGTCGCTTTCGGTCGAACCAGACGACCATCATGGGCAACACCTGCCTGTATGGTGCAACCGGTGGAACACTGTACGCAGCCGGGCTGGCCGGCGAGCGTTTCGCAGTCCGCAATTCCGGCGCAGTCGCGGTTGTCGAGGGTGTCGGGGATCACGGCTGCGAATACATGACCGGCGGCGTGGTTTGCGTGCTCGGCAACACCGGATTGAACTTCGGTGCCGGCATGACCGGTGGTTTCGCGTTCGTCCTCGACCACGACAACCAGTTCATCGATCGCTACAACCGCGAACTGATCGACATTCATCGACTACGATCGGAGCCGATGGAAGCACATCGCAACTATCTGAAGGGCCTGTTGCGGGATTACGTGGAAGCGACCGGCAGCGAATGGGGGCAGGAGGTGCTCGATCGGTTCCGGGATTTCCTGCGCAGATTCTGGCTGGTCAAACCACGTGCGACCGATCTGCAGAGCATTCTTGACGTGCTCCGCCAGGCTGCCTGAACACACCAGCAGCGCGGGGTTGGCTGCAGACAGTCAACGCCGCGCAGGCACGATGAGGATACGGTATGGCTAACGACTTCCAGTTCCTGGAGGTGCCTCGGCAGGACCCCGAGAAGACGGCACCCCTCGTTCGCGTGCAGAACTTCAACGAAATCTATGGGCAGTATGACAAGGAGACTGCCGCTGCGCAGGCTGATCGCTGCCTTGACTGCGGCAATCCCTACTGCGAGTGGAAGTGTCCGGTCCATAACTACATCCCCAACTGGCTGAAGCTGATCGCAGAAGGCAATCTGTTCGAAGCGGCGGAGCTCTCGCACCGGACCAACTCGCTACCCGAGGTCTGTGGTCGGGTCTGCCCGCAGGATCGACTCTGCGAAGGCGCCTGCACACTCAACGATGGATTTGGCGCGGTGACCATCGGCAATATCGAACGCTATATTACCGACGAGGCGGTCAAGGCCGGCTGGCGCCCCGACATGTCAGGCGTTGTACCGACCGGGCGCAGCGTCGCGATTGTCGGTGCCGGGCCTGCCGGACTCGGCGCTGCCGATATTCTTGCGCGCAACGGCGTCAAGCCGGTGGTGTACGATCGCTACCCGGAGATCGGCGGGCTGCTGACCTTCGGGATCCCGCCATTCAAGCTGGAAAAGAGCGTCGTGCGGACACGCAGGGAGTTGCTCGAAGGCATGGGCGTCGAATTTCGACTCAACATCACCATCGGTGAAGACATCCCGTTCCAGCAGCTGCTCGACAATCACGACGCCGTGTTTCTCGGCATGGGCACCTACAGCGCCATGCGCGGCGGGTTTCCCGGCGAGGAACTCGATGGCGTTCATGAAGCGCTCCCTTATCTGATCTCGAACGTCAATCACCATCTTGGTCTGGCAGGGGACGACGAACCGCTGATCGACATGCGTGATCGCCGCGTCATTGTTCTCGGCGGCGGCGACACGGCAATGGACTGCAACCGGACCGCGGTCCGCCAGGGCGCGCGCAGCGTGACCTGCGCCTACCGTCGTGACGAACAGAACATGCCGGGATCGCGCCGCGAGGTCAGCAACGCCAAAGAGGAAGGCGTTCGCTTTCTCTGGAATCGCCAGCCTGTCGGCATCATCGGTGACGCGCATGGGCGTGTCACCGGAGTCAAGCTGATCACCACCCGACTCGGCGACCCTGACGAACGTGGTCGCCGCCGACCGGAACCGGTACCAGGCAGCGAGGAAGTCGTTCCCGCTGATGCAGTCGTCCTCGCTTTCGGCTTCCGACCCAGCCCGGCCGACTGGTTTGCCGCACACGCCATCACCACCGACGAGCGGGATCGGGTCAACATCGCCAAAGGTGATCCACGACCGTTTGGTCAGACCAGCAATCCCAAGGTATTCTCGGGCGGTGACATGGTTCGCGGCTCGGATCTGGTCGTCACCGCGGTCTATGAGGGACGCGAGGCAGCCAAGGGCATCCTGCAGTATCTGGGGCTGCAGCGAGCGGCGGCCTGAACCGGACTATCGGCCTGCGCCGAACACCATCGACACGGGAAACGCGAGCATGACCGACGACCACACACCGTCAAGGCTGGATAATGATCTGTTGTTGCGTGCGCTGCTGCGCAAACCGATTCCGCGCACGCCGGTCTGGATGATGCGCCAGGCCGGGCGTTATCTCCCCGAGTATCGGGAAAGCCGCAAGCGCGCCGGCGGGTTTCTTGATCTGTGCCAGAACACCGAGCTTGCCTGCGAGGTGACACTGCAGCCACTGGAGCGCTATCCGCTTGACGCAGCGATTTTGTTCTCCGACATTCTGACCATTCCTCACGCGATGGGGCTTGGCCTGTATTTCGCCGAAGGTGAAGGTCCGAAATTCGAACGCCCGCTGCGCACCGAGGCCGACATCCGCAGTCTTGCCGTTCCCGACCCGGCCGACTCGCTCCGCTATGTCACCGACGCGGTGTCGATGATCCGTCGCGAACTGAAAGGACGGGTTCCGCTGATCGGCTTCTCGGGCAGTCCCTGGACGCTGGCGACTTACATGATCGAAGGCGGCTCGAGCAAGAACTTCGCCCACACCAAGGCGCTGCTGTACGGGCGTCCAGACCTGATGCACCAGCTTCTCGAGACGCTTGGCAAGGCTGTGACGGCGTACCTGAATGCGCAGGTGGAAGCCGGTGCGCAAGCACTGATGATTTTCGACACCTGGGGTGGTGTCCTGACCCCGGCCACCTACCGTGAATTCTCGGTCGGCCCGGCCAGGAAAATCATCGCCGGACTGACGCGCAAGCGCGATAACCGGACTGTTCCAGTCGTATTTTTTACCAAGAACGGCGGTGCCTGGCTCGAGGAAGCTGCCACCACCGGCGCCGATGGCCTGGGATGTGACTGGACACAAGATCTTGGCGACGCCAGACGTCGCGTCGGGCACCGTGTGTCGCTACAGGGCAATCTCGACCCAAGCGCGCTCTACGCGCCTCCAGCAGCGATACGCGCGCAGGTTGCCGAGGTGCTCGCCAGTTACGGCCATGGATCGGGGCACGTCTTCAACCTTGGCCATGGCATCCACCCCGAGGTCAACCCGGATCATGCCGCAGCAATGATCGAAGCCGTTCATGCGTTGAGCCCGCGCTATCACGGCGACCACGCAGGAGACTGAGCGCATGCAGACTCGAGTTGGCAGCTACCCCGGGACGCGGCTGCGGCGGATGCGGCGCGATGTGTTCTCCCGACGCCTGATGCGCGAGCATACACTGACTGTTGACGATCTGATCTATCCGGTTTTCGTCCTGCCAGAACAGCATCGACGCGAAGCTGTGGCGTCGATGCCGGGGGTCGAGCGTCTCGGCATCGATCCGCTGCTCCATGAACTCGAGACGGTTGCATCGCTGGGTATACCCGCCGTCACGCTGTTCCCGGTCATCCCGCAGGATCAGAAAAGCCTGCAGGCCGAGGAAGCGTTCAATCCGGACGGTCTGGTGCCTCGCACGATCCGGGCGATCAAGGCGCGCTTCCCGGAGCTGGGCGTGATCACCGACGTCGCGCTCGATCCCTACACCAGTCACGGCCAGGATGGCCTCATTGACGAGACTGGCTATGTGCTCAACGATGACACTGTTGACGTTCTGGTCAGACAGGCGCTCTGTCATGCCGAAGCCGGTGCAGACGTGGTTGCTCCCTCCGACATGATGGACGGACGCATTGCCGCGCTGCGCTCGGCGCTGGAACGTGATGGCCGCCACAACGTCCGCATCCTCTCGTATGCAGCCAAGTATGCGTCGGCGTTTTACGGACCGTTTCGTGATGCGGTTGGCTCGGGCAGCAACCTTGGCGGTGGCGGCAAGCACAGTTATCAGATGGATCCGGGCAATGGCGACGAGGCGTTGCGCGAAGTTGCGTTGGATCTCGACGAAGGCGCCGACATGGTCATGATCAAACCGGGCATGCCTTATCTGGATGTCGTTCGTCGGGTCAAGGAGCACTTCGCGGTGCCGACCTTCGTCTATCAGGTCAGCGGTGAATACGCCATGCTCATGGCAGCAGCCCGCAATGGCTGGCTCGATGAACGCCAGTGTGCACTCGAATCGCTGCTCGGCATGAAACGCGCCGGTGCAGACGGCATACTGACCTACTTTGCTGTCCGTGCCGCTCGCTGGCTGCAATGATGAATCCACGCAGCTACTTCTCCGGAATCTTCGGGCGATCGCCGTTCAAACCGCTGCAGACACACATGGCCAAGGTTGTCGAATGCACCGAGGCCCTGCTGCCGTTGTTCGAAGCCGTCTGCGCCAATGATTTCGAGCAAGTCGCAACATTGCAGAAGTCGATTTCGCAGCTGGAACGCGAAGCGGACGAAATGAAGCGCGAATTGCGGAGACAATTGCCGCAAACGCTGTTCCTCCCTGTCGACCGGCGCGACCTGCTCGAGTTGTTGCGGTTGCAGGACAAGATCGCCAACAAGGCGAAGGACATTGCCGGGCTGGTTCTGGGGCGCGAACTGCGTTTGCCGGTTGCGATCCAGTCGGCATTCATCGACTATGTGCATCGCTCGATCGATGCAGCCAGGCAGGCCTTGAAGACCGTCGAGGAGCTCGACGAACTGGTCGAGACCGGTTTTCGTGGATCAGAAGTCGATCTGGTGCAAGCGTTGCTGGAAGAGCTTGACCAGGTCGAAGAAGATACCGATCTGATGCAGATTCGGCTACGCAGCACACTCAAGAAACTTGAAAACACGCTCTCGCCGGTTGATGTCATGTTTCTCTATCAGGTGATCCACCTGGTCGGGTTGATGGCGGATCACGCGCAACGGGCAGGGAGTCGGCTGCAGATCATGCTGGCAAAGTAGCCACGCAGTCATGCCGACCGGTTGCATCTTCCGGGGGAATCATTGGAATACGGGCTGATTTATCTGCTTCTGGCAGCGCTTTTCGGGCTGTTCATGGCATGGGGAATCGGTGCGAACGATGTTGCCAATGCCATGGCGACATCTGTTGGCTCAAGGGTCCTGACCATCCGCCAGGCCGTCATCATCGCAGCGATCTTCGAGTTCGCAGGCGCTGTTCTCGCCGGCGGTGAGGTCACCAACACCATCCGATCCGGCATTCTGGAAGTGGGTCTGCTCGAAGGCCAGCCGGAACAGCTGGTATTTGGCATGCTGGCTGCGCTGCTCGCTGCCGGCACCTGGTTGCTGATCGCATCCAGTCGTGGCTGGCCGGTCTCGACGACGCACTCGATCATCGGCGCGATTGTCGGCTTTGCCATTGCCGGGCTTGGCTGGAACGCCGTGCAATGGTCGGTCATCGGCACGGTTGCGGCAAGCTGGGTGATCTCGCCACTGCTGGCCGGACTGATCGCCTACCTGCTGTTCCGCAGCGTGCAATGGCTGATTCTCGACCGCCGCGATCCGATCACCAGCGCCCGACGCTACGTGCCGCTGTATATCTTTCTGACCGGCTTCATCATGTCGCTGATGACGCTGCTGAAGGGCTTGCAGCATGTCGGTCTCGAGCTCAGCGCGATCGAAGCGTATGCGCTTGCCACACTGATCGGGCTGGGGCTTGCCGTTGCCGGCAAGCTGGTCATCAACCGGATCCCGGTCGACCCTGGACTGGATCGCCGTTTTCACTACGCCAACGTGGAGCGGATTTTCGCAGTCCTGATGGTGGTGACCGCCTGCGCCATGGCGTTTGCGCATGGTTCGAACGATGTTGCCAACGCCATCGGCCCGGTTGCAGCGGTCCTTGCAGTCGTCCAGTCCGGTGAAGTCACCGCGCAGGCGGCAGTGCCGCTGTGGGTCCTGATGCTCGGCGCGTGTGGCATCGTTGCCGGCCTGCTGATGCTCGGACACAAGGTGATTGCAACGGTGGGGAAGGAAATCACTCAGCTCACCCCGAGCCGCGGCTTCACCTGCGAACTGGCCGCGGCGGGTACCGTTGTCATGGCGTCAGGGCTCGGCATTCCGGTGTCGACCACGCATACACTGGTCGGCGCCGTGCTCGGTGTGGGGATGGCACGCGGTATCGCCGCACTCAACCTGTCGGTCATTCGTGGCATCTTCCTGTCGTGGATCGTGACGCTGCCAGCCGGTGGCATTCTGTCGGTGATCTTCTTTCTTGCACTACAGGCCATCTTCACATGAGCAGCGCATCGACAAACACTGACCACTATGCCGTGTTCGGCAACCCGATCGCCCACAGCCGCTCTCCGACCATTCACCGTTTGTTTGCCGAACAGACCGGTGAGTGCCTGGATTACACCCGTCAGGAAGTCATGCTTGATGGCTTCCCCGACGCGGTGCAAGGCTTTTTTGCCGATGGACCGTCAGGCCGGAACAAGGGGCTGAACGTCACGGTTCCCTTCAAGGAGCAGGCGCACGCATTGTGCGACTGGCTCGACGAGGCGGCGCGACTGGCCGGTGCCGTCAACACGCTCACGCTTGACACTCAGGGCCTGCTCTGCGGCTACAACACCGATGGCAGCGGCCTGCTCCGCGATCTCGAGCAGAACCTGGGTGCCACCCTCGCCGATGCCCGCATTCTGCTGGTCGGCGCGGGTGGTGCAGCCAGAGGCGCTGTGCACCCGTTACTCGATCGCCGACCGCAGCTCCTGACGATCACCAACCGCAGCCTGCAACGTGCCGAGCATCTGGCCGAACTGGTCCGACAGACACACTCCGAGCGACCACTCGACGTCAGACCTTTCGCCGCCTGTGCTGGCGGCAACTACGATCTGGTCATCAACGCAACATCCGCCGGCCTCGGCAATGACCGACCAGCGCTTCCGGATGGCGTTTTCAGCAACACCAACGCGCTCGCCTACGACATGGTCTACGGTGCAGAAGCGACTGCGTTCGAGCGCTGGGCATTGGCTTCCGGCGCTCGGCGCGCCAGCAATGGCCTCGGCATGCTGGTCGAACAGGCCGCCGATGCCTTCCTGATCTGGCGCGGCAAGCGTCCTGCCACGGCAGCGGTGATCAGCGTATTGCGCGCGACGATCGGCCATTGATCCTTCACGACTGAACCGCAATCTTCCGCTCAACACCACTGCGCATCCGCATGCGTCGCATGAACGCCCTGATCTGGTGCGGACAGCCTGGCTGATCGCACCAGTCTCAGTCGACGCCCGGCTGCGATCGGCATTCAAGCCCACACTGGACGCTCTGAAGACTCGGCACGCGACTTGCATCAGCGTGACCAGACCCGCAGTTTTCAGAGGATGCAATCGCATGACACCTGAAGCCAGTGCCAGCACCACCGTTCGAATCCCGCTTGGCCGTCTTGCCGATATCGACCAGCACGAGTATCGCACGCTGGTGCTCGGAGGCCGCCGGATTCTGCTGTTCCACGACCGTAACGACCAGCTGGTCGCGGTAGAAGATCTTTGCCGCAAGCGCAATGCGCCGCTGACTCGCAAGGAAGACAATCTGCGCGACACCCACCATCCCACCTGCGGCTGCGCGCTGGTCCAGCACCTCTCCGACTGGGCGCAGGCGAGGCAATGCCGTTGCTCGAACCGGCATCCTGTGGTGTGCGAAGAGGACGGCATCCATTTGCTTCTGCCCCGACCAACAACCTGAACGACTGCTCCAAACGCGCCGGGGCGTGCTGCAGCGGCATGCCCCGGCAAGACTCGACAAGACCCGTGCTGACGGTGGCTGGTATTCTGAGCGCTCTGAAATCGCCTGACGTCCTGCACGCCGGCGAGTCGAACTGTCCGCTCAGGAGCACGCTGCATGCCTACCGACCAGACGACAGCCGCCAGTCATGATCACGAACGGCTGGTCCGCAGCATGATCACCCTGCTCGCATCACGCTGCGACGGAGCGTTAATCGAGCGAATCCAGACGCATGGTGCCAGCCTGCTACTCACCCCGCAGCGTGTCTACAAGATCAAGAAGCCAGTCGATCTGGGATTTCTCGACTTCTCGACGCTCGAGAAGCGGCGTCATGTCTGCGAGGAAGAACTGCGCATCAACCGCTGCTATGCACCTGACCTGTACAGACGCGTCGTGCCGATTACCGGCAGCCATGATCAGCCCCGGCTCGACGGCGACGGCCCGATCATCGAATACGCGGTCGAGATGCACCGCTTTCCGGCCGAGCAACGGCTTGATCTCGTGCTCGAGCGTGGCGACCTCTCGACTGCAGACATCATTGCACTCGCTGATCAGCTGAGTCGGCTGCACGCTGACTGCCCGCGCACCTCCACGCAGACTGCACGCGACCTTTCAAGCATCCTGAAGCCCCTGCACGACAATCTGACCGATTGCGAACGTCTGCTCGCCGATCAGCCAGCGCTGACCGACGTGGTAGACTGGTCAAGACGGATGCTGCACGATCTGCAGCCAGTCCTTGCCCGACGGCTTGACCAGGGCTTTGTCCGCGAATGTCACGGCGATCTGCATCTTGCCAACCTGTATCGAGATGCAGACGGCATGCACCCGTTCGACGCGATCGAGTTCGATGCTGCGCTGCGCTGGATCGATGTCATGAACGATCTTGCGTTCTTGCTGATGGATCTCGAACAGCGCGGTGCAAGCGACCTGGCAGCCGTGCTGCTGTCGCAGTATCTCGAAAAGACAGGGGACTATGACGGACTGGAGCCGCTCGCACTGTTCCGGTGTTACAGAGCGCTGGTCCGCGCCAAGATCGCCATGCTGAGCGGCGATGAAGCCGATGCTGACCGGTACCTGATGCTGGCCAGACGCTGCACGCTCAGCCAGCCCCCGACACTCTGGCAGATGGGCGGGCTGTCCGGCAGCGGAAAATCCACCCGTGCGCTCGAACTGGTTCGCGAGCACAGAGCGATTCGCATCCGTTCGGACGTCGAACGCAAACGGTTGTTCGGGTTCTCGGCAGATGCCCGTTCGGGCTCAGCGGTCGGTGCAGGAATCTATACGGCTGCGGCCGGAGAGCAGACCTACCAACGCTTGCTCACGCTGGCGCATCGCTGCCTGGAACTTGGCTATTCGGTGGTCATCGATGCCGCGTCACTACGCCGATCCGAACGCACGCTGTTCCGCAACCTGGCCGAAACGCATGGCTGGCGATGGCGTCTGATCTGGTGCACCGCCGATTCGGCGACCCTTCGTGCCAGGATCGAACAGCGTCTGCAGACGGGCAGCGATGCATCGGAAGCAACAACACAGGTGCTGGATGCGCAACTGCGCGTTGTCGAACCGCCTGACGACGCCGAGACGGAAGGCCGCGCATGATCGGGTATCTGGCGCTGGGGCTATTTGTTGCAACCATGTTGATGGGCGTGCTCACCTATCGACGCAGCCACGCACGGGGGCGTTGGATTCCGGCGCTAGGCGTCACCCATGCACTGCTCGGCACAGTTGCACTGTTGTTGCTGATCACGGTCGCTGTCGATGCTGCAAACAACCCCTGGCTGAACAGTGCAGTCTTTCTGTTCGGGTTGGCAATGCTCGGCGGCGGTTTCGCGTTTCTCGTCCGCAAACGCAACGAAGCGCCGATACTGCCGATTGTGCTCCTGCACGCAGTCATGGCCGTGACTGCATGTCTGGTTCTGCTTGGCGGCCTCTGACCAGATCAGGCTTCGCGCTGGAACACACCCGCAGAACCCGACGGAAAGCTCTTGAACTCCAGCGCATTGCCAGACGGCTCGAGAACAAAGAACGTCCCTTGCTCTCCGACCTGCCCCTTGAACCGAACCACCGGCTCGATCAGAAACGCGACCCCAGCGTTGCGCAGCCGCTCGGCCAACGCCTCCCAGTCCGGCCAGTCCAGAATGACGCCAAAGTGCTGAACCGGTACCGCCTTGCCATCGACCATGTTGGTCGGCACCTGCGGCATGGCGTCGACACGGTGAGCGGTAATCTGATGCCCGAACAGATCGAAATCAATCCAGTCACTGCTTTCTCGCCCCCGCGAGCAGCCCAATGCCTGCTCAAAAAAAGCCGCTGTCGCACGCAAATCCACGACAGGGAACGCAAGATGAAACGGCATGCCCATCACTGACTCCTGCAATCAACGGCGATTGAACGGAAAACCGCCTCGCCAGTACTGCACCAGAAAGAATCCGAAGACCATTCCGCCGAGATGCGCAAAGTGCGCAACGCCACCCAACGACCCGCTGACCCCGGCGTACAGGGTGAAGGCGCCATAAAGAATCACCAGATATTTGGCTTTGATCGCAACCGGTGGGATCAACAGCCGCAACTGCTGGTTCGGGAACAACATGGCGAACGCCAGCAGCACCCCGAACACGCCGCCAGAGGCGCCAACGGTCGGGTAGAGGCTGCCGCTGCCGAGCGCCTGCGTCGCAACAAACAACTGAACCAGCCCGGCACCGACAACGCAGAACAGAAAAAAGAACAGAAATCGCGATGCGCCCCAAACCTGCTCAAGCACACTGCCAAACATCCACAACGCGAACATGTTGAAGAACAGATGGAAAAAACCACCATGCAGAAAGCCGTACGTGACAAGCTGCCAGACTGCGAAGCGCCCCGCCCAGTCCGGCCAGACGCCGGTCAGGCCGCCTGCCAGCGGCCACAGCGCAAACTGCTGGTAGATCTCCCAGGACATCGCCTGCGGCAACAGAACATAGATGCCGATATTGAGTAAAAGCAGCCCGCCGACGATCGGTGTCACAGGTCCTGTCTGCAGGCTCAACGTTGTCTCTCCGTTCGATCGACGCTGACGCAGCAGGGAACAATGAACGCGAGTCGACCAGGCCCGGGGTCGGACTGGTATGCTGAGACACCGCCGATACGAGCGGCGTTCAACCACTGCCGAGACAGGTGAAGGTGAGCATCAAATCGACGATACTGATCATGATCGCCGTGCTGACAGGCCTGCTTGGCAGCACCGGACTGGCCGGTCCGAACCTGACCGGTGCCGCGCAGATGGTCTTCGTGATCAGCTGCATTCTGCTGCTTGCGCTGCTCATACGCAGCGGCCGTTGATTGCGCTCGTCGAGACAGATCGACGCCTGCCGCACGCATCATCGACCTCCTGCTGCAGACGTCGACGCCGCGGCAGCCGGCCCGTCACGGTGTCTGCGCAGCAGCTGAACATAGTGAGCCGCCGAGTAGTAGAGATTCTCGCGCTCGGCTTCCAGCAGTCGACGCCTTGGCTGAGCCGGTGACCCGACGTACAACCAGCCGCCTTCCAGCTGCTTGCCGGGTGGCACGACCGAGCCGGCAGCAAGCACGATCTCATCCCCCAGGACAGCGCCGTCCATGACAATGGCTCCCATGCCGATCAGGCAGGCATTGCCGATGGTGCAGGCATGCACGATGGCGCGGTGTCCGATCGTCACATCCGCCCCGACAATGGTCGGCAGACCCGGCCAGTACCCCTCGCGGTGATGCGCGACATGCACGACGGTCCCGTCCTGTACGTTGCTTCGCGGCCCGATCCGGATGTGGTTGACGTCACCACGCACCACGGTGAGTGGCCAGATCGAGACATCTTCAGCAAGCACGACGTCACCAACAACCAGTGCGGTCTCGTCGACCCAGGCGCCTGCGGCGAGTTGTGGTGACATCGATTCGAAGTTTCTCAACATGATCGCAGCACACTCTTGTTTTGATGATCGTCAATGGATCGTCAGGCGATGCCAGGCAGCAACCGGCCGCGAAGACCCGTCGCCTCATGGCGCAATGGTCACGAGCTCTTCGGCGCTGGTCGGGTGAATGGCAACCGTTGCGTCAAGATCATCCTTGGTCGCGCCCATGTTGACGGCAACGGCAAAACCTTGCAGCATCTCGTCGGCTCCTGGCCCGATGACATGGATGCCAACGATCTTCCGTGACGGGCCGGTCGTGATGACCGCCATGCGGGTTTTCGGCTTGTGTTCTCCGAGCGCGTACTCCATCGGCACGAACTGGCTGTGGAACACCTCGACCGACGCGTCTCCAAAACGCTGCCGCGCGGCCTCCTCGGTCAGCCCGACGGTGCCGATCGGCGGGTGGCTGAACACGACCGTCGGAACCTGCGTGGACGGCAAGCGACTCTCGGGACGGCCGCCGAACAGACGATCGGCAAGACGACGGCCGGCAGCAATTGCGACCGGCGTCAGCGCCGGCGCACCGGTGATGTCGCCGAGCGCGTGAATGCCCGCAACATTGGTCGTCTGCCAGGCATCGACCGGAACGTTACCGTTATCGAGGTATTTCACCCCTGCGGCATGCAGGTCGAGCCGCGCCGTGTTGGCGTGACGGCCAATCGCCCAGATCAGCGTATCAAGACCGGGCAGACGCCGACCATCCTCGGCAACCAGCACATGCTCACCGTCCGCACTGTCGACACGCGCTGGAACGAACTGCGTGACCAGATCGATACCCTGGTCGCCAAGCGCCTCGACCAGCCCCTCGCGAAGACAGGTATCAAAGCCCCGCAGCGGCGCGTCACGACGGACAACCAGCGAGACCTGGGTCCCGAGCGCGGCGAGCACGCCGGCCAGCTCGACGGCAATATAGCCTGCGCCAACGACCACCGCGCGTTGCGGCAGGGTCTCGCGTGCGAAGAATCCGTCCGAGTCGATGCCGACCTCGGCGCCAGGGATGCTCGGCCAGGTCGGGCGTCCACCCGTCGCGATCACCACATGCTTCGCATCGATCCGCGTCTCGGAGCCGTCTTCCGCAACCACCACGAGCGACTGCGGCCCGACAAAGCGACCTTCGCCACGGTAGAGCGTCACGCCATCGTTCGACAGATTACGGGCGTAGATGCCATTCAGTCGTGCCACATAGGCATCACGACGCTGCTTGAGCAGCCCCCAGTCGAGCCGAACGGCGTCGGGATCCAGATCGAAACCATAATCCGGCGCCTGACGCAGACGATCAGCCGTCTGCGCAGCGTTCCACATGACCTTTTTGGGCACACAACCCACATTGACGCAGGTACCGCCAAGGCGAGACGCCTCGATAATGGCTGCACTGGCGCCGTATCGCGCGGCACGGCGGGCAACCGCAAGCCCGCCACTCCCACCGCCGATCGCGACCAGATCGTATGACTGCTGCATGCCTCGCTCCCGTTAATCGGCTATCTGTTTATGGTACATTGCCTGCTTGCGAGTCGCATCACGGCAATTGATCGACAGCGAGGAGACCGTTCATGACGAGTGCCGCCACACCGCAGACGGATTCACCGTTGCAGGACAACCCGCTGCTTGACACCGAGTCGCTGCCTCGGTTCGACCGTATCGACGCCAGCCATGTCGTTCCCGCGGTCGAACAGGTCATCGCCGACAACCGTCGCGCCATCGAGAGCCTGGCTGTGGAGGCCGATCGGCACGCACCGGTCGATCTGATCCATGCCCTCGAGACCATGCAGGACCGCCTGGACCGGGTCTGGGCGCCGGCCGCTCACCTCAATGCCGTCACCAACAGCCCGGCGCTGCGTGAGGCATACAATGCCTGTCTGCCCGCGCTGTCCGACTATCATTCCGAACTCGGTCAGAATCGCGCGCTTTACGATGTCTACCAGCGTGTGCGCGACAGCGCCGGTTTCGCCACCATGCCGCCCGCCAGACAACGTAGCATCGACAACGCGCTGCGTGATTTCCGCCTGGCCGGTGTTGCGCTCGACGATGCCGAGCGGGAGCGATTCCGCGCCATCAGCAGCCGGCTGTCGACGCTGACGTCCGGCTTTGCCGATCAGTTGCTCGATGCGACCAACGCATGGACGCTGCATCTGCCCGATGACACCGACGAACTGCAGGGGCTTCCCGAGAACAGCCTCGGCATGCTGCGTCAGGCAGCGCGTCAGGCCGGGAAGTCGGGGTACCTGCTCGGGCTCGACATGCCGTGCGTGATGGCGGTGCTCGGCCACGCCGACAGCCGCGCGCTACGCCGTACCGTCTATACAGCGTTCGGGACACGCGCCTCCGACCAGGGTCCACACGCCGGCACATTCGATAACGGCCCGCTGATGAGCGAGATCCTCGCTCTGCGACAGGAGCAGGCCGCAATGCTCGGATATGCCAGTTTCGCCGAGTTGTCACTGGCAACGAAAATGGCGGAAACGCCTGACGACGTCACCACGTTCATCGCCGATCTGGCGAGCAAGGCCCGGCCGCAGGCGCAGCGTGAACTCGAAGAGCTGCAGGCCTTTGCCAGCGAGACGCTCGGTCTCGACCGACTCGCGCCCTGGGATATTGCCTACGCGGCGGAAAAGCTTCGTCAGGCGCGCTTCGATCTGTCCGAAGAAGACCTGCGCCCCTACTTCCCCGCCGAGCAGGTGTTGCAGGGGCTGTTCGAGGTGGCCAGCAGGCTGTTCGGCATCCACATCAGGCCAGGCACGCAGTACACGACCTGGCATCCTGACGTCCAGGTCTTTGAAATCATCGACCCGAACGGCGCGACTGCCGAGCCGGTGTCGCCGATACGCGGCATCTTCTACACCGATCTCTACGCGCGCAACGGCAAGCGCGGTGGCGCCTGGATGGCAGAGTGCCGGGTCCGTCGGCACGATCAACCGGCAGCTGCCTTTCTGAACTGCAATTTCACGCCACCGGTCGACGACCGTCCGGCGCTGTTGAGCCACAGTGAAGTCCTGACGCTCTTTCACGAGTTCGGTCACGGCCTGCACCATCTGCTGACCCGGGTCGACTGCCCATCGGTCGCGGGAATCCGTGGCGTCCCGTGGGATGCGGTCGAGCTGCCCAGTCAGTTCATGGAAAACTGGTGCTGGGAGCGTGAGGCGCTGGATCTGTTCGCAGCGCACGTCGACACCGGCGAACCGATACCGGCGCCGCTGTTCGAACGGATGACGCGGGCAAGGCGCTTTCACAGTGCGCTGCAACTACTGCGGCAGCTCGAGTTCAGTCTGTTCGATCTGATGCTCCACCGAGACTGGCAGGCCGTGGAAGCGGATCGAGACCAGCCGGCCGTGGCGGTCGAGCGCATCCAACAGCTGCTTGCATCGGTTCGCGAACAGGTTGCGGTGGTGCATCCGCCAGCATGGCATCGCTTCGCACACGGCTTTGCGCACATCTTCGCTGGCGGGTATGCCGCCGGCTACTACAGCTACAAGTGGGCTGAAGTGCTTTCGGCGGATGCCTACAGCCGCTTCGAGGAAGAAGGCGTGTTCAGCCAGGCTGCCGGTCAGGCTTTCCTCACCGACATTCTCGAGCGTGGGGGCTCCGAAGACCTGATGACGCTGTTCGAGCGCTTCCGGGGACGGCGGCCCAGCATCGAACCCTTGTTGCGTCAAGCCGGTCTTGCTGCCTGACGCTGCGGAACGCGTTTGCCGAACCAGAGGAAAGCCCCATGTCCGACCACCCAGTCAAAGACGATTGCATCTTCTGCAAGATCATCCAGGGCGAGATGCCTGCCGCGGTCATTGCCGAGACCAGCGCTGTCATGGCAATTCTCGACGCCTTTCCGGCGACCCGCGGCCATACACTGATCCTGCCTCGCGGTCATTACGAGAACCTGCATGACATGCCGGGTGATCTGCTGGCAGCCTGCGCCGAAGCCAGTCAGAAAATCGCTCGTGCGCTGGCATCTGCGATCAACCCGGACGGGCTTGCACTGCATCAGTACAATGGTGCTGCAGCTGGCCAGACCATCTGGCATTACCATCAGCACATCATCCCCCGCTGGCACGGACAACGGCCACAGGCGCATGGATCGACACCGGCCGATCGCGATGAGCTCGATGAACTGGCCGCCATGATCCGTGACCATCTTGACTGGTGAACACCGCCCACAGACCGAGACGTCAATGAAGATTGCCAGCTGGAATGTCAACTCGTTGAAGGTCAGGCTGCCGCATGTCCTGCAGTGGCTTGCTGATACGCAGCCCGATCTGGTCGGCCTTCAGGAGACCAAGACGGTGGATGCGGCATTCCCGGCCGACGCCTTGCGTGATGCCGGATACGCTGTCGTTCATGCTGGCCAGAAAACCTACAACGGTGTCGCCGTCCTGGCCCGCATCGACTGGACCGGCTGGCCCGGCGCATTCGAGCATGTCATGACCGACATCCCCGGGCTTGATGATCCACAGCGTCGCGTCCTGGCTGTCGACGTCGGCGGCACCCGTTTCATCAATCTCTACGTGCCGAACGGTTCCGAGGTCGGCTCGGAGAAATACGCCTACAAGCTGAACTGGCTGGACGCACTGCACGCCTGGCTGGACGCCGAGAGCAAGCAGTATTCGCGGTTGGCGGTGGTCGGAGATTTCAATATCGCCCCGGCCGATGCCGACGTGCATGACCCCGAAGAATGGCGTGGCAAGATCCTCTTCAGCGAACCTGAACATGCCGCCCTCGATGCACTCGCTGCACTGGGCCTGCGCGACACGTTTCGTCTGTTTCCGCAGGAAGAGCAGATCTTTTCCTGGTGGGATTACCGAATGAACAACTTTCGGCGTAACCGTGGTCTGCGCATCGATCTCATCCTCGCCAGCCCGGCGTTGCAGGCGTGCTGTACGGCAAGCTGGGTCGACAAGTCGCCGCGCCGTCTCGAGCGGCCATCCGACCACGCGCCGGTGCTGGCAAGCTTCGACTGAGTGGTGCTGCCACCCCGCTCGATCACCGACCACTCCTGGTTTGCGAGGTAAGCATGCAGTACAAGGATCTGCGTGATTTCATCGGGCAACTTGAATCCAGAGGCGAACTCAAACGCGTGCGGGTGGACGTCGACCCGCGACTCGAGATGACCGAAATCTGCGATCGTACCCTCCGACGCGGCGGGCCGGCCATTCTGTTCGAACGACCGACAGGCTTTGACATGCCCGTGCTGGGAAACCTGTTCGGAACTCCGAAGCGCGTCGCCATGGGCATGGGTGCCGACGATCCATCTGCGTTGCGCGACATCGGTCAATTACTGGCCTTTCTGCGTCAGCCCGAACCACCAAAGGGGTTTCGCGACGCCTGGGATCAGCTGCCTGTCTTCCGCAAGGTGCTCAGCATGGGGCCAAAAGTCCTGCGTCGCGCACCCTGCCAGGAGATCGTGCTGGAAGGAGAGCAGGTCGATCTCGGACGCATTCCGATCCAGACCTGCTGGCCCGGCGATGCCGGACCGTTGATTACCTGGGCACTGGTGATCACGCGCGGTCCGCACAAGGAACGCCAGAACCTCGGCATCTATCGCCAGCAGGTGATCGGTCGCAATCGTGTCATCATGCGCTGGCTGGCGCACCGGGGAGGCGCAATCGACTTTGCCGAGTGGTGCAAGGCGCATCCCGGCAAACCGTTCCCGGTCGCTGTTGCGCTGGGGGCCGACCCGGCGACGATCCTGGGCGCGGTGACGCCCGTTCCGGACACACTGTCGGAATACGCATTTGCCGGGCTGCTCCGCGGCAGCAAGACCGAACTGGTCCGGTGCATGGGGTCTGATCTGCAAGTTCCGGCGAGCGCCGAGATCGTCCTCGAGGGGCACATCTACCCGGACGACATGGCGCCAGAAGGCCCGTTCGGCGACCATACCGGTTATTACAACGAAGTCGATCATTTCCCGGTGTTCACCGTCGAACGCATCACACACCGCCCCGAGCCGATCTACCACAGCACCTACACCGGTCGGCCCCCTGACGAGCCAGCGATCCTTGGCGTCGCGCTGAACGAAGTCTTCGTGCCGATCCTGCAGAAGCAGTTCCCCGAGATCGTCGACTTCTACCTGCCGCCCGAGGGCTGCTCCTACCGCATGGCCATCGTCACCATGCGCAAACAGTATCCCGGCCATGCCAAGCGTGTCATGCTGGGTGTCTGGTCGTTCCTGCGACAATTCATGTACACCAAGTTCGTCATCGTGGCCGACGAGGATATCAACGCTCGCAGCTGGGAAGACGTGATCTGGGCGATGACAACACGCATGGACCCGGCGCGCGATACCGTGATGATCGACAACACCCCGATCGACTATCTCGACTTTGCCTCGCCCGTCTCCGGCCTCGGCTCGAAGATCGGTTTCGACGCGACCAACAAGTGGCCTGGAGAAACCAGCCGCGAATGGGGTCAACCCATCCAGATGGATGACGAGATCAAACGCCGGGTGGATACCCGTTGGGCCGATTACGGAATCGACGAGGAGGGCACATGAGCCACACTGTGACGATTGAACACACGGGGCATCACTTCACGGTCGGGGACGATGAAACGGTGCTTGAGGGCGCGCTGCGAGCTGGTCTGATGATTCCCTACAGCTGCCGCGGCGGCACCTGTGGCACCTGCATCGGCAAGGTTGTCGAAGGTGGGGTCGCCTACCCCGGCGACATGCTTCCGGAAGCGCTGGACGCAACCGCTGCTGCTGTCGGTCAGAGCCTGTTCTGCCAGGCTCGCCCCACCAGCGATCTGGTGATCGAAGTCCGTGAACTGCGCCGCGCGACCGACATCGAGCCGAAAAAACTGCCCTGCCGTGTTGTTTCGCTGCACCGGGTGAGTCGTGATGTCATGCAGCTCGACCTGAAGATTCCCGAGCGCGAGCGCCTGCAGTTTCTGGCTGGGCAATGCATCGATATCGTGTTGCGCGACGGCCGGCGTCGCACGTATTCACTGGCCAACCCGCCGCACCGCGATGATGTGCTGGAGATCCATGTCAAGCACCTCCCGGGCGGCGCCTTCTCGGAGTATGTCTTCAGCAGCATGAAGGAGAAGGCATTACTGCGACTGGAAGGTCCGTTCGGCAGCTTTCATCTGCGCGAAGAGTCACCTCGGCCGGTGCTGATGGTGGCAGGTGGGACCGGGCTTGCACCGATGCAGGGAATGCTCGAGCACGCATTCGCCAGTGATTTTGCTCCGCCGATCCATCTTTACTGGGGGGTGCGCGCAGCCGAAGACCTGTACCGGCATGCACAACTGCTCGACTGGGCGAAACGTTATCCACACTTCAGCTACACACCGGTCCTCTCTGACCCTGCCAGTGGCGATCTGGCTGCCGGCGCCTACCGGACCGGGTGGGTGCATGAAGCGGTGATCAGCGACCACCCGCAACTCGGTATGTTTGATGTCTACATGAGCGGCCCGCCACCGATGATCGAAGCGGCTCGCAACAGTTTCATCATGCACGGCCTCGACGCCGGGCGGTTGTTTTTCGATTCCTTCGAACAGGCGGCCGATACTCCCGTGCAGGTCGAGGCCCGGCCATCACAATGAGTCCGGGTTGCTGGCTGGCATGGAGGGGGGCGGGTTGAACAGGGCGGCAACCGAACAGCTCGATCGCATGCTGCCTGGCGTCAGTCGTACTTTTGCGCTGACCATCCCGCAACTCCCTGTCGATCTGCGCCCGGGAATTACCAGCGCGTATCTCTTGTGCCGCACCGCCGATACCATTGAAGACAGCACCGACCTGGATCCCGCGGCCAAGGCGCATCACTACTCCGGCCTGCTGCAGGTGCTCGATGGCGAACTGTCAGAAAAAGCCTTTGTCGATTCGCTGCTTGACGCCACCACAATCGCCGAACTGACGGAACGCGAGTTGCTTCGCTCGCTGCCGACCGTGCTGGACACCTACCATCGCCTGCCTGATCCGCAGCGGCAGGCACTGCGCCGCTGCGTCGGTACCATGTGTGAAGGCATGGAACGGTTCGAGCATCTGAAGAATCCGACCGGGCTCGCCGATCGGGGTCAGTTCCGCGACTACTGTTACGTGGTCGCCGGGGTGGTCGGCGAATTTTTGACCGAGCTGTTCTGTCAGGCTGATGCCGAGACCGCCAGTCGCCGGGAACAGCTGATCAGGCTGGCTCCCGGCTTTGGCCAGGGCCTGCAGATGACCAACATCCTCAAGGATGTCTGGGATGATCGAAAACGCGGCATCTGCTGGTTGCCTCGCGATCTGTTTCTCGACCACGGACACCACCTCGAGGCCGTTCAGGACTGGCACAGCGACCGACGTTTCCAGACGGCAATGCTCGAGCTGGTCGGAATTGCGCACCACCACCTGCGCAATGCACTGCTCTACACGCAGACGATCCCCACCAATCAGCCGGGAATCCGCCGATTCTGCAGCTGGGCGGTCGGTATCGCGTTGCTGACGCTGCAACGCATCCGCCGCAACCCCGGGTTCCAGGCCAGCAATGAAGCCAAGATCAGTCGCCGCATGCTCCGCGTCGTCATTGCCGGCAGCAATGTCAGTGTCCATAGCAACCGACTGCTCGGCCTGGGTTTTGCCTGGGCTGCTCGCGGCTTGCCGTTGACCAGCGACGACAGACTGCCTGCCATTGCAGCGCCAGAGGGCCGATGATGGATACCCGCCGCCTGTCAGAAATCACTCCAGCGCGTCGCATGTGGCGACGATTGATGCGCGGCCTGGCTGGCACGACTGTCGCGCTGCTGATCGGCTGCGCAGGCACTCCGCCTGCGCCTCCTCCGGAAGCCAACGATCCGTTCGAAGAAACCAATCGGCAGATCTACCGCTTCAACGACGGTCTGGACCGGTATGTTGCCGCACCGACGGCACGTGTCTATATGGCTGTAACGCCTGACGTTGCCAGAACAGGTGTGACCAACTTCTTCAGCAATGTCACCTACCCGGGAGTCGTTCTCAACAGCGCGTTGCAGGGACGCTGGCAGGAAGTCGGCCAGGGCGTGACACGCATCATCATCAACAGCACCTGGGGAGTCTTTGGTCTGATCGATGTGGCGACACCGCTCGGCCTCGAGGCACGCAACCGCGATTTCGGGCAGACTGTCGCGGGTTGGGGGAAAACCGAAGGCACTTATCTGATGCTGCCCGTTCTCGGCCCATCGACCACCCGCGACGTGCAGGATGTCCCGGTATCGCTGGTCAGCAACCCGCTGACGTGGGCCGGTTGGACGGTGGCCGCTCCACTGACTGTGCTCAATCTGGTCAACTTGCGCGCCAACCTGGATCGCGCTGCGCGCTTTCGCAGCGACACCGCCATCGATGAATACGCGTTTACGCGCTCGGCGTACCGTCAGTTTCGCAACACGGTGATCTTCGACGGGGCTCCACCCGAGACTGATCCGTTCGACGAGATCGACTGGTTCGACGACTGAAACGCAGACTCGCTGACACCATTCAGAAGCGCTCGCGCAGAGACTGTCTCAGCGCCATGCCATCCTCATGGAATCGGCGAATCCCTTCGGCCAGTTTCTCGGTCGCCATGGGGTCCTGATTCAGTTGCCAGCGGAACGCCGGCTCGGAGACATCGACCGTCGCGATCGCCTTCGTCGACGCCTTTGTAACATCCAGTTGTCGTGGAACGTCGCCGGCATTTGCAGCCAGCTCGTCAAGCAGCGTCGGCGCAATCGTCAGCCGGTCACAACCGGCCAGCGCCTCGATCTGGCCTCGCGTGCGGAACGACGCTGCCATCACAACCGTTTTCAGGTCGTGCGACTTGAAGTACTCCCAGATCTCGCGAACCGAGAGCACGCCGGGATCCTCATTTGCGGGGTAATCTCGACCTTCCGCATTGCGGTACCAATCGGTAATCCGCCCGACGAACGGCGAAATCAGGAATGCGCCTGCCTCGGCGCTGGCAACTGCCTGTACCTTGCTGAAAATCAATGTCATGTTGCAATCGATGCCAGAACGCTGCAGATGGCGTGCTGCCTGTATGCCTTCCCAGGTTGCGGCGATCTTGATCAACACCCGTTCACGCCCCACGCCAAGTTCAGCATAGAGGCCGATCAACGCTTCAGCCCTGGCGATGGTCGCTTCGGTGTCGAAGGACAGTGCCGCATCGACCTCGGTCGATACACGCCCGGGCACCAGTTGCGTCAACCGGGTACCGAAATTGACGGCAAGACGGTTCATGATCTGCTCCAGCCGATCGTCGACCGAACCGGGCTGACCACGCCCCCAGGCAATGGCATCGTCGACCAGGGCGTCGTAATCACCACAACGCGACGCTTTCAGCAACAGCGACGGATTGGTTGTGCAGTCCTCGGGGCGAAACCGCTCGATCAGGTCGATTTCACCGGTGTCGGCGACGATGGTGCTCGATGTGGCGAGGCTTTCCAGGCGGGTTGGCATTCGACAAGACTCTCCAGTAACAATTGACAGTGGTTGTTTGGCGGGGCGGATGTGTCATGCACCTGTCCAGATGACGGCGCTACTCTTCCCGGCCATGCGCAGCGGGGCTTGTCGCGGGCCGCGCCAGGCGCTCGGCACGACGGCGGCGCTCATCGCGCGGGGAACGTCCGTAACGGTCGTGATAGCACTTGGTGAAGTGTGGCGGTGAGACAAACCCACAGGCGATCGCAACATCGGTGATCGGCATCTGCGTCTGCAGCAGCAACTGACGTGCGCGGCCAAGACGCAGATCGAGATAATACCGCGTTGGCGGGCAACCCAGGTAGCGTTGAAACAACCGCTCCAGCTGCCTGCGTGACAATCCGGCGTGGCCGGCAAGCTCATCGAGCGAGAGCGTTTCATGCAGATTGGCCTCCATCAGCGTCACCGCTTCGACCAGTTTTGGTTGCGAGCTGCCCAGGCGAACCTTGAGCGGCGTTCTTTGCCGGTCGCTGAAGTCCCGAATCCGCTCATGCAGGAACTCCTCGGCAATCTCCTCGGAGAGCCGGGCTCCATGCTCACGAGCAATCAGGTTCAAAAACATGTCCAGTGGCGCGACGCCGCCGGAGCAGGTGTAACGATCACGATCCAGCACGAACAGCTCGGCGGTGAAAGTCACCTCCGGGAACAGCAGCGACTCGTAGATGCTGGAAATATGCTCCCAGTGCAGCGTACAACGGTAACCGTTCAGCACGCCGGCTTTCGCCAGCAGATAGCCGGCCGTGCAGATCGCCCCCAACGCGACTCGACGCCTTGCCTGTCGGCGCAGCCAGGCCATCACGGCTGGTTCGCAATTGTCCTGGATGTTCAGCCCCGAGCAGACAACGAACACATCAAAACCGCTGTCGGCAGTCTCCAGCGAGCTGTCAACGGGCAGCAACACACCGTTGCTGGCCAGCACCGGTTCGCCATTTCGACTCAACAATGACCATTCGTAGAGCGTCTGCTCGGAGAGTTGATTCGCCATGCGCAGTGGTTCGATCGCCGCGCTGAAAGCGATCATCGAAAAATCTCTGATCAGGACAAAACCGATGCGTCGTGTGCGCACCTGCGTTGTCGTGCTGCCTTGCATGTCCTCTCCTCGCAGCCGTATCAGCAGGCAGGGTCGTGCCTCGCTGGCAGTGACGATGACCGGGACCGGTCTCGCCATCGCAACGCTACCTGTTCTCCACGACGCTGATCAACCAGCAAACAGATCAGCATTGCCACCAGAAACAGCGCTGCACAAAATAGAATGGCCGCCTGCAGCCCGACCAGCATTTGCAGCAGACCCAGGCCAAGTATTCCGAAAACACCGGCCAGCTTGTTGGCAAGCCCCCAGAAACCAAAGAACTCCGCTGATTTCTCGAGCGGTGAAAACAGGCCGACCAGCGTTCTGCTGGCACTCTGACTGGACCCAAGACTGGTACCGGCCAGCACACCAACGACCAGAAAGATCCACTGCGCCTCGATCTCATGGCCCGAGAGTCTGCTCATGATCATCGTGATTACCGGCGTTGCCCAGATTGCAACAATCGCAACGATCCAAAGACCGAGGGTCAGCAGATACGTGGTCCGCGCACCGAGGCGTTGTTGCAAGAAACCGAATCCGACCGCACCCAGCGCTGCAGTCACCTGCACCACCACGAACATGCTGTTGCGGACCGTTGTGTCCCAACCGATGACCTGCGCACCGTAGATGAACGCGAAGGCAATAATGATATAAATCCCGGCCATCGTGAAGAACACTGAACACAAAAAAACAGCCAGGTCACGAAACTGACGCAGCTCCGACCAGGTGTCTCTGACCCGTTCGAAGCCCATGCGAAAATAACTCTGTCCATGCCGCCGCGGCAGCGCCACACCGCGCTCTCGTAACCAGAGAAAGGTCGGGATGGCCGCCAGCATGAAAAATCCACCAGCAAACGGTCCAACCCAGCGAATACGGTCAAAATTATCGCTGCTGGTCTCGCCCAGAATCACCAGAGTAAACCCGGCGGCCAAAAGCCCGCCAACATAGCCAAGCGCCCAGCCAAATCCGGAAATCCAGCCGAGGTCGGACGGCGGGCCGAGGTCGGGCAGGAAGCTCGCAATGAACGATTCGCCGATCGAATAGGCAAAGTTGGACAGGATGACCAGCACGAGACCGAGCAGAATCATGCCGGGTTCGACCAGGTACAGCAAAGCGCTGGTGACCACGGTCAAGGCATAGCTGGCAAACAGAAACCGTTTCTTGCTGGCGGTCTGGTCCATGATCGCGCCACAGACCGGGCTGACCAGCACCACCAGCAGGAAGCTGACGGCAAGCGCCACGCTCCACAACAGATTTCCCAGCCGATACGCATCGTTCCGATCGCCAACGATGACCGTCGTGAAGAGCTCGTTGAAGACCACTGTAATGATCAACAGCGTATATGCCTGGTTGGCGAAATCGAACATCGCCCAGCCGACAATCTCGCGTATCGGAGCACGCTGGCGCGGCGTTTGCTGTTGCCAGTCGAGTGACACCTCCACCTTCACCTTCACGGCTGTATCACGCTGACAGATCGACCCGCCACCGCTCGCCTCATGACAGAGAGAAACGTTATACTGAAACGATCGCAAGGCTGTCTGTTCGTTTGTTCCACGGCAGCCTCCATGATTCATGATCTGGTCTGGCCTGATCTGGTGAGGTGAAATGAACGATCAGCCGCACCCCGTGCCGTTGGCTCCGAGGGCATTACCGCTGATTCATGTCGCGCTGGCCGGGATAGCGCTGCTGATTCTGTTCCTGCCTTTGGTGACACTGGTCGACGGAACGTCACCAGCTGCCCGCGACACCGCAGGTACCTGGGCGCTCGTGAGTGCTGCAATCATCGGGCTGTTCGGGCTGGCGGCGGCGTTGCTGACCATCAGCGGCCGTACGCGCTGGTCGAGCATGGTGGTCATTGACATCGGCATTCTGCTCGGGCTGGCGCCTGCGGTCATCGGTCTGGTTCTCCGCTGGGATGCGCCAGCTGGCGCAATCGCGTCTTTCGGACCGGGATTCTGGCTGATCCTGTTACTGATGATCGCCCGCATTCCGTTCAGCATCCATGTTCGCGGGATGGCGCGACGTCTGGCTACCGGAGACACACCCTCCAGCTGATTCAAACGTTCATTCAGCTTCGCTTCGGCACCTTGCCGCGGCCGCTTGCCATCTCGCCCTGAATCGCCCATCGGCCCGGGCCGAGAAACATCACCGCGGTGGCGGTCAGCAGAAAGAAGTATTCCAGCTCCAGCACGAACGTCCCTTGCCGACTGAACGCCAGCAAGTCGCCTGAATGGACAATGGCAATGGCCAGGACCATGTTCACGACGACCAGCAGTGCCGCCCAGCGAACCTGGTAGCCGATGATCAGCATCAACGGCGCGACCAGCTCCCCGATGAATACCGCGTATCCCAGCGGCTCAGGCAACCCGGCGCTATTGACCAGTCGCAGTACTCGATCAACCCCGCCAAACAGTTTTTCGATGCCGTGCGGCAACAACAGCAGCCCCAGCGAGACTCTCAGCAGGCATTTCCCGGTGTGGTCATCGAGTCGATCCAGCATCCCTCATCTCCACGGTCAAACACGTTGCAAGTCTGCGGTCGAGTTTGTCAACGCGAGGTCAAGCGAAGCTCGATCCGTCGGTTGGCCCGCAACGCTTCGGGCGTATCCCGATCATCGATCGGATGGTGTTCGGCATAACCAGCCGGACTCAACCGCTCGGCTGGCACCCCCTGGGCAATCAGAAAATCGACAATCGCCTGCGCTCTGGCAGTGGACAACTGCCAGTTCGAGGGGAATTCCGCAGTCTGGATCGGCCGACGGTCGGTGTGCCCCTCGACCTGCAGCACCCACGGCAGATCGGTGGGAATCTGGCTGGCGATGGCCAGCAGACTCTCCGCGACCTGCTGGAGCTGGTCGCGACCCTCCGGACCGACTTCAGCGGAACCACTGGCAAAGAAGAGTTCGGACTGGAAGCGGAACCGATCACCGACCACCTCGATATCGTCACGTTCACCAAGCAGCGCATTGAGACGACCAAAGAAATCCGAACGGTATCGAGACAGGTCTTCAACCTCTTGCAGCAACGCCAGATTAAGCCGCTCGGTCAGCGATGCAATCTCGACATCGCGCTCTCCAATCTCTTCTTCACGCAGGCGCAGCGCGGTCTCGACCCGGGCAAGCTGCGTCCGCAACGCCTCGATTTGCCGAGTCAATCGTTCGACCTGTTCGCGGGCTCCCATACTCAACGAGCGCGCTTCGCGCAGACTCTGATCACGCTGTTCGAGCAAGGTCTCGGCATCGTCGCGCTGCGCAGTGACAACATCCAGGCGCGACTCCAGCGTACCGACCTGCTCGGCCACGACAGCCAACGCACGCTCGCTGTCGTCGATTTCCCGTTGTGCGAGTCGCGTCCGCTCCTCGGCATCGGCAAGCTCGGCCTCCAGCACAAGGCGACGATCTCGCGCCGCGCCGAGCTCCGACTGCAGCTCGTCCGCAAGTCGATCGCGGATCTCGACAACACCAGCCAGTGCCGCAACCTCGTTCTCCAGACGTTCCCGAAGCGCGTTCAGTGCAGCAACGTCCTGCCGCAGAGAGGCAAGTTGCAGCGCAAGGCGTTCACGTTCAGCCTCTGCCGTATCGAGATCTTCACCGGCGCGCGTCAACTCCATACGCAGACGTTCGGCGTCGCCGAGCGCATCCGACAACTGCATTCGCAAGCTGTCACGTTCAACGACAAGTTGCTCCTGTCTGGCATCCGCAGCCTCGAGCTCGCGCTCAAGCTCACGACGTTCGCCCTGCTCGATCGCCAGCAGGTCGCTCAGTTCGACCAGACGATCCTCAAGCTCGGCAAGCGCCTGATCGCGCCCCGTCAGCGCATCACTGAGCACCGTCTGGCCCAGCATGAACACTGTGAGCACAAACACGAACAGCAACAACAGCGTTGACAGGGCGTCAACGTAGCCAGGCCAGATATCGATCGGCCCACGACGACTGCGACGGCCGCCAATCATGACTCAATGCCGGCCATCATCGGTTTTCGCCCTGCTGACGAGCAATGGTTCGTGTCAACAACCGCACTTCCTCACCCAGCCGGTCTGCCAACTCGCCACGCTCGACAACCATGACTTCAGTGACTCGAGCAAGTTCCTGATCCAGCCTGGTCAGCACGGTATGCAGCGACTCCTCACTCGCGTGCCGCCGTTCGAGCACATCGGCCATACGCGCCAGCACCTGCTGCAGATCGGCGGACCCACGAACCACCGTCAGCATCGTCTTCTGCTCGCTGCGGGTGTGCTCGATCAGCGCTTCGATTTCTTCTGCGAGTGCAATCATGACCCGATCGCTGTTGCGTCGCTCTTCTTCTGTCTTGGAAATCACGCGTTGCAGACGATCAAGCCCGTCAGACGTCTGTTCAAGCAGCGCCTGGATATAGGCAGGCGCGCTGCTGGAGTCATGGTCTCCAAAGCCACCGGGTGCGCCAGTACTGTATTGCGTCAACCCGGACAACCATTCCTCGAGGTCATTGAAAAAGCGATTCTGCGCATGCCCGGCCTGCAGGTCGACAAAGCCGAGCACCAGCGCACCAGCCAGCCCGAACAACGAAGAGCTGAAAGCAGTACCCATCCCACCCAGCGGCGCCTCGAGACCGGCGCGCAACTCGTCGAAGACCGTTGCAGCGTCAGTTCCGGTGATGCGCAGATCGCGGATCACATCAGCAATCGCGCGCAGCGTGTCAAGGAGCCCCCAGAAGGTCCCCAGCAGCCCGAGAAAAATCAGCAACCCGACGATATACCGACCAAGATCACGGGATTCCTCAAGTCGGGAGCGAATACTGTCAAGCAGCGTACGCAGACTGATCGCGGACAACCGCAATCGACCGTCACCGCGATCACTGAGCAACCGTGCCAACGGGCCAAGCACGCCCTGACGCGGAGGGGTAGGAGTGACTTGCGCTGCACGGTAGGCGCGGATCCAGGTGGCATCCGGGCCGAGCAGCATGACCTGCCGGACATTGATCACGATACCGATCAACAATACCAGCACGATCAGACCATTGAAGACGGGATTGGCCATGAATGCAGACTGCAGCGGATCGAACAACAGCGCGATCGTCGCAACAACCAGTCCCAGAAACACGCTGATCCAGAGCAGCACCTTCGTCGGTCGTCTCACACTCCATCCTCCACCAGGGTGATCTCGCCTTGCCCGACGACCACGTCAGGCTCATTCAACAGCGTATCACCGGTCAAGACGAAGTGCCTATGTCCTTGCTATCTGACCACAGGAACAAACACCCGGCAACCGTCGATATCCGAGCTGACCAATCGTTGACCATACAGCGTCTCCAGCGCACTCGGCAACAGCATCGTCGAGGCATCACCCCAGCAGGCCGATCCGTCAGGATAGAGCAGGAGAACGTGGGTACACCAGCGCGCCGCCAGGTTGAGATCGTGCAGACACATCAGCACCGCCCCACCCTCGGAAGCATGCGCACGCAACAGGCGCATCACCAGAACCTGATGCCGCAGATCCAGGTGATTGGTCGGCTCGTCGAGCAACCAGAGCCGAGGGGTCTGCGCGAGGGCGGTTGCGATTGCCAGTCGCTGACGTTCGCCTCCAGACAATGTCGAGACCTGACGATCCTCGAAGCCGTCGAGTTCCAGTCGCGCCAACGCTTCGCTGGCACAGGACAGATCTTCGGCGCGCTCGAGTTCCCAGGGTGCAAGGAATGGATGGCGGCCAATCATCACCGATTCGTGCACGGTGGAAGGGAATCCGTCCTGGCGTTCCTGGAACACGACTGCCAGTCTTTGTGCAACCTGTCGCCGACCAAGCGCCGCGATGGACTGATTATCCAGCCTCACCGCTCCATGCCGGGGGGATCGCAGTCCGGCCATGGTCTGCAGCAACGTCGTCTTTCCTGCCCCGTTCGGCCCGAGCACACCCCAGAGTTCACCGTCACCAACCGTGAACGTCAGTGCCTTGCCGTCCGGACGGCCAGGGATATCGATCACCAGTTCACATGCTGAAAGACTGGTCGTCATGGCAGATCAGCCCCGGCTACGATGCAACAACACCAGGAACATCGGGACACCCAGCAAGGCGGTAATAACACCAACCGGAAGCTGCTCCGGCGCCATGACCGTTCTTGCCAGCGTATCGGCCACCACCAGCAGGGTGCCTCCAGCGAGCCCGGAGGCTGGAATGATCAGGCGCTGATCACTGCCGAACAGCAGCCGCAGCATGTGCGGAACGATCAGGCCAACAAACCCGATGGCGCCAGCCGTGGTGACAGCAACGGCACTCAACAGGCTGGAAACGCCATAGACCAGCCACTCCAGCGCACGTACCGGCACACCCAGCGCTGCAGCCTGCAAGGCACCACGCGCCAGCACGTTCAGGCTGCGACCAAAAGGAACCAGCAGCAGTATCGCGCCGCCCAGTATGGCGAGCGCGAACCACGGTTCTCCAGCGTGGGCAAGATCACCCATCAGCCAGTAAAGCATCCCCGGGAGACGTTCGGTCGGGCCGATGACCAGCAGAAAGGTGATCATGGCGCCCCAGCCGGCAGCGACAACCACACCGGTCAACAACAATCTGACCGGCGTCCAGGAGCCGACACCGCGCGCCAGACCGAACACCAGCAGCGTCGACACCATGGCACCGATGAACGCCGAGCCGGACACCAGAACGGTGCCCAGCCCGAGCAGCATCGCGCCCAGTGCACCAACCGCTGCGCCGCCAGACAACCCCAGCACGTAGGGATCGGCCAACGGGTTACGCAAGAGCACCTGCATCAGCGCGCCGGCGATTGCCAGCAGGCCTCCGGTTGCAAACGCCGCCAGCGCGCGCGGCAGTCGCAACTCCAGGATCAGTGTGCGGTGCAGCGGGTCACCCCCGCCGGACAACACGGCAATCAGAGAAGAAAACGGCACCGCAATACTGCCAATACTGACAGCCATCGCCAGAGCGGCAATGGCGATCATGCCAAGCACGCCCAGGACGAGCAGCATGCTCGACCGACCGCCACCTGGCACGACCACATCACGCCGGCGCAGCGCACAAAACAGCACCCGCGTGACTCCACCACTCATTGCCAAGGCCTCATCTCAGCGGTTTCCGCCACTCATCGCTGACCATAACGTACACGCAGAAAACCACTGCGGCCAGGCGTTGCATACCGCTCACCATCGAAGAAACTGGCAATTGCATAGTCGGTATCGAAGACATTCTCGACCGACGCCGTCAGTGACCAGTCATTGGCAAAGCGCCATCCCAGGCGAACGTCCACCCGTTCATAGCCATCCAGACGATCGGTGTTGTCGAGGTCGTTGAAACGATTCCCCTCAAGCAGCACCGTTGCGCCGGTCGACAGGTGACCAAAGCGGTAATCCGCGTCGAATCGCGCACTCTGGCGTGTCTGTCTGGCAAGACGGGTGCCACGATCACGATCGACAGGGTCCTGAAGCGTCAGTGACGCGCGCAGTGTCAATGCCTCGATGCGCATGCCGCCACCGGCCTCGACACCGCGAATCCGCGCACGATTGACATTGCCGGGTGCGAAGGTCGCCGCATCAAAGGCAATCAGATCATCGACTCTGGTCTCGAACACGGCCAGATCCCAGAAACCGTTAGCGTACTGCCCGCGCAGACCCAACTCGATGCTGACCGAACGCTCGGGGTCGAGGTCGGGGTTGCCGAAATCGGGAAAGTACAGATCGTTGAACGTCGGTGCGCGGTAAGCCGTGCCGACACTCGCCCGCAACCGATGCGCGGCATCGATTTCCTGGCCGACAGCGATCGCACCAGTCGTGCGACCGGCAAACGCCTCGTTGTCGTCATAACGGAGACTGGCCTCGATACGCGTCGGGCCAAAGTCGAGCAGCAGCTGACCGAATCCGGCCTGATTATAGCGACTGGTCTCGTCATAGGCAGTGGTGCTGTCGATATCATCGACCAGATACTCTCCACCCAGCACCAGTTCATGCGCGCCAAGATAGACACTGTTCTCCAGCATCACCTGCCGACTGCGGGTATCGAAGCGGGCCCGCCCAAGGGTGTCGTCAGTCAGGCTCTCGTCACGGCTTTCGCTGATGGAGAAACGCGGCTCCCACCGGTGCGAAACCGGGACGCGTAGCTGCGCACCCAGCACCTGAATAGCATAGTCGGTCTGACCCTCGACGAATTCGGTATCGCCCTGCGAACGCAACGCAATCACGCCAACATCACCGCCGCCAGCCAGGCGATGGCTGAGGCTGGCAACACCAGACAGGTTATCGAAGCCCTTCCGATCGGCGTCCTCACGCAGGCGAATGCCGTCTGTTTCGGACGCTTGCCCGACGAGACTGAACCGTGTGGCATCGTCGCCGCCGGACACGCCTGCAGCCAGCTCACGTGTCGCCGCCGATCCAACACCTGCTTCGCCCCACCATGACGTGCCCTCGGCGCCGGATGGTGTGAACGCCTGAACGACGCCGCCCAGCGCATCAGCACCATACAGACTGCTGCGCGGCCCTCGAACGACCTCGACCCGGTCCACCAACTGCGGCGGAAGAAACTGCCAGGGGGCTCCTCCGGTTGTCGCCGAGCGGATGCGTACGCCGTCGATCAACAGCACTGTCGATGCATTTCCGGTGCCGCGTAACGACACGCTGGTGTTCTTTCCATACGGGCCATTGCTGAAGACGTTGACTCCGGACAACCCCCGCAACGCATCGGCAAATTCCCGAGGCGGGTCGGCATCCAGTGTTTCGCGATCGATGACAGTGACAGACGACAAGGCCTGATCGACCGTCTGCGCCTGACGCGCCGGTGTCACAACAATGGCGCCAAGGCCGCTCGCGGTACTGTCGCCAACGGGGTCGGTCTGGGCCAGCGCGGGACCTGCAACCAGCCCAGCAGCAAGCGCAAGCAGAGCGCCGCGCGATGAAGCATGACAAGACAATGACATGATACAACCTCCGAGCCGTGCCTTCCCGCACGGTCAATAACGGTCAGAGAGGGCCTGGGAGGTTGATTGCAATGATGGAGGAGCGAGCACGCACGGCCACACCCATCCTTCGGCCGCCCTCCGCAGCACCCGGTCGTGGTAACGGCCGGTATACGGGCTGATGAGTGAAAGGTGATGCACCCTTCGGTTCGTCCGCCTTCCCATGCAGGGGATGCACAGTGGCGTGATGGACAACCTTGACTCAGTCACCGTTGCGGGGGCAGCGTCGGACTAGTGCCGGACAATTTCGGAGCACGCACCGACTTCCCGTTTAACTCGCACCCAAAGCGGATGCAGAGCACCTGTTACCTGCCCGGACAGTAGCAGGCAAGTCAGTCAGCGTCAAACAGCGTTGACGTCAAATCTGGATGTCAACCATGCAGGAAGCGTGTCGAACGTCTCGATCACCCAGTCAGCGCCGAGGTCAGCAGGGTTGCCACGCGCGTAACCATGCCAAACAAGCAGCATGGCCGACAAACGCGCGGCACGCGCCGCAGACACATCGACGTCGCTGTCACCAACCATCACTGCCACATCCGGCGACTGCCCAAGCCTGTTCAACGCGCCAAGCACGGGCTCCGCAGAAGGCTTGCGTGCCGCAAAGCTGTCACCACCGACGACGGCATCAAAGCACCTGGAAAGCTGCAACGTATCAAGCAGATCATGGGTGGGCTCGCAGGGTTTGTTGGTGCAGATTGCCAGACGCAAGCCCAGTTCACGCAACGCGGCCAGCATCATCAGGACGCCCGGATACAAGCGGCTGCGTTGATGGCCGCTATCACGATAATGCGCAAGGAACCGATGTAGCGCCGCATCGGCTGACAAGCCGGAAGGCCAGCCTCCGGTCGCAGCGAACGCCCGCTGGATCAACACCATCGCGCCTTCACCGACAAAGCTGCGCACTTCGTCACGCGTCAGGGATCGACGCTGCTGTTCGGCGAGCAGTTGATCGGTCGCCCAGCGCAGATCATCGAGGCTGTCGACCAGCGTCCCGTCGAGGTCAAACACCACTGCTTGCAGGCGTGGTTTCATTGCCTGAAAAACGCCTTCAAACGGTTGCTGTCCTGCTCGGTCCAACCCTCTGGCTCCATCAGGTCGACCCAGGCGTCAATGTAGTGCAGCGCGGAATATTCATGCCCATGGCCAGGTGGCGCACTGCCAGGACCACTGCTCGACAGGATATCCGCAGTCAGTTGCAGCAGCGTCACCACCGGGAACCAGCGCAGATCAGGAGAAACATCCGGAGCGCGTTCGCCACGCATCCAGGCTGGTTCCCGAAACAACGCACGTGGCTCGTAGAATGTGACCGGATCGCTGCCATACTGGAGGAAACCGATGCGGAAGCGTCCCCAGTCGACATCACTGTCACGCAGCCGCTGATGCTGGTTCATGAATCTGACCACGCTGCCATCGCGAAACTGCGGCAGCCAGGCCGGCGACGAGTCGTCACGCCAGTCACGGACATGTCGCCATGTTTCACTCCGAAATGGCGGACCGCTCCAGAGCGCGCCGTGGAAAGGATCCTCGATGACGTCGTAGATGTCGAACGAACGATCGGAGTTCAGCGCCCCGAGACTGAGACCGCTCAGATAAAGCCGCGGACGGTCATCGTGAGGCAGGCTGGTCCAGTAGCCATATATGGCCCGAAACATCGCCCTGGCGGTCTCGACGCCGTATTCCCCTTCAAATAACAGCGACAATGGACTGGGAAGATAGGAATATTGCGCGGCAACCGTCGCCACATCGCCGCCGAGGATGTATTCAAGCGTATCCTGTGCGTTCGGGTTGACCCATCCTCGCCCGGTGGGTGTGGCGAGCATCAGGACAGAACGATCGAACCCTCCCACCCGCAACAGCTCATCAAGAGCCAGCTGAGCGCGCTGTTGCGGCGTTTCAGCGGCATTCAACCCCACATAGACCCGCAGTGGTTCCATCGCATCGCGCCCGGTCAGAGCAGCAATCTGCTCGGCATCCGGGCCGCCGATCACGAACGGCCGTCCCCGGCTACCCAGATGCTCCCAGCTGATCAGCGAAGCCGTGCTGCCAGTTTTCAGTGGATCGGAGGGTGGGCGCAGGTCGTCCTGGATCAACACATCGACCTGCTGGTAGGAGTTGTCTGCGACACGTAATGCAAACGTGAAAATCACTCCATCAATCACCGACCAGAACAGCGCAAATGCGGCAGCCAGACCCAGCAGATGCGACACTCTGGGAGGCACCAGACGCTGCAGGTGCGCAGACAGGAAGTGGAAGGTCTTTCTGAACAGAAAGCCGATCAGCCAGAGCCCGGCAAACACCAGTGCAGCGATGGCAGCCACGCTGAACGGCCTGACACCGCCGACCTCTTCCATGTCCATCAGCCCGCGCAACGTGTTCTGCCACATCGTGGCCTGGAACAGGAATGCACTGGCAACGAACAGACAGAAGACCGCTGCTGTGGCCTTGATGGCACGACGCACAGGCACCCGCGCAGTGACCGGCATGCCCAGCCAGGACCACAGCCAGGTGGCCATGAAGCCAAGTGCATAACCGGCCCCGAAAGAGAGGCCGGCAATGATCCCCTGTACCTGAAACGATCTGGGCAACAGGCTGGGCGTCAGCGAGAACGCGAAGAACAACGTCCCCAACAGCAGCCCTGCAGCTGACATTCGCCTGAGCATCCACATGAGCATCTCATCCGGACAGTGAATACGCGTGCTGAAAGCGTACAGCCAACCATGGCGACAGATCGACGCTCAGCGCTGGTCGATTGGCGGCACACTCCTGAGCGCAGGACCGGTATAGTCGGAACTCGGACGAATGATACGGTTGTTGGCGCGTTGTTCCATGACATGGGCGGCCCAACCGGTCAGACGCGACATCACGAAGATCGGTGTAAACAGCTTGGTCGGGATGCCCATGAAATGATAAGCAGACGCATGGAAGAAGTCGGCATTGGCGAACAGCCGCTTTTCACGCCACATCACCGCCTCGACGCGCTCGGACACCGCGTATAGCGTCTGATCGCCAACTTCATCAGCGAGCTTGCGAGACCATTCCTTGATGATGGCGTTCCGCGGGTCGGATTCCCGGTAAATGGCATGACCGAAACCCATGATCTTGTCCTTGCGCTCGAGCATGCCGAGGATGGCTTGTTCGGCCTGATCTGGATCCTGCCATTGCTCGATCATGGCCATTGCCGCTTCGTTGGCCCCACCATGCAACGGACCTCGCAAAGCGCCGATCGCTGCCGTGATACACGAGTGCAGATCGGACAGCGTTGACGCAACCACGCGGGCAGTGAATGTCGACGCGTTGTATTCGTGCTCTGCATAGAGGATCAGTGACGTATTCATCACATCAGCATGCAGCTGACTCGCCGGAGCGCCTCGGAGCAGACGCAGGAAGTGGCCACCGATCGACAGATCGTCGGTTTCGGTGTCGATGCGGACGCCATCATGCGAATAGCGATACCAGTAGCAGATGATCGAGGGGAAAACCGCCAGCAGACGGTCGGCGACATCGTGCTGCTCGGCGAAATCAGACTCGGTTTCCAGCGTGCCGAGCATTGAACAGCCGGTACGCATGACGTCCATCGGATGCGCCGAAGCGGGGATACGCTCCAGCACATCGCGCAACGCCGACGGCAGGCTCCGCAAGCCCTGCAGCTTGCGTCGGTAAGCATCCAGCTGTTCCTGGTTCGGCAGCTCGCCGTACAGCAGCAGCCAGGCAACCTCTTCAAAGGTGACGGCCTGCGCGAGATCGCGCAAATCATAACCACGGTAAGTCAGACCAGTACCAGACACTCCAACCGTACAGATCGCCGACTCACCGGCACTCAGCCCACGCAGACCAGCCGCCGGAGCAGTCTTCATTTCACTCATTACAGACAACCTCGTTGACAGCAAACTGACAAAAACGTGACCAGAACCGTCACATGCGCCTCGTCATCAACGCTGCTCCTGGTCAGTAAAGAGGCGATCGAGCTTCTCTTCGTAGCTGTGATAGTCGAGAACCTCGTAGAGCTCCGAGCGGGGCTGCATGGTATCGATGACAGACGCCTGCGACCCTTGCGATCGCAGCTCCGAGTAGACACGCTCCGCCGCCTTGCTCATGGCGCGGAACGCCGATAATGGATACAAGGCCAGACGGACACCGGTCTCCGCCAGCTCGCTGGTCGTGAACAACGGCGTCTTGCCAAACTCGGTGATGTTGGCGAGCACCGGCATCGGCACCCGGCTGGTAAACATCCGGAAGTCTTCCAGCGTATGCAACGCCTCGGCAAAGATCATGTCGGCGCCAGCCTCGGCGTAGCGACATGCGCGCTCCACGGCGGGCTCCAACCCTTCGGAGGCGAAAGCGTCTGTTCGCGCCATGATGACAAAATCGTCGTCGACCCGCGCATCGACACCGGCGCGAATCCGATCGATCATTTCATCGGCCGACACCAGCGCCTTGTTGGGCCGATGACCGCAGCGCTTTGACTGCACCTGATCCTCGATGTGGACGGCAGCCACCCCGGCGCGCTCCATCTCGCGGATGGTCCGCGCAATGTTGAACGCACCACCCCAGCCAGTGTCGATGTCGACCAGCAATGGCAGCTCGGTTGCAGAGGTAATTCTCGCTGCGTCTTCGACCACGTCTGCCAGCTGCGTGATCGCGAGATCAGGCAGACCAAACGATGCATTGGCCACACCAGCGCCTGACAGGTAGAGCGCACGAAACCCGGCACGCTCGGCCAGCAATGCGCTGTATGCGTTGATCGCACCGACCACCTGCAAGGGCCGTTCTTCATTCAACGCGGAACGAAACCGCCGACCCGGGCTCATGGTGGGTTTGCTCATACGGCATCTCCTTGATCATCAGTCAAACGAACCAGCACGCGACCGCGCACCTTGCGCGCCAGCAGGCGCTCGGCAACGCCGGGGACGTCCTCCAGCGCGACAGTCCCATTGTGAATCGCTGCCAGATCATCCGGCTCAAGCAGCGAGATCAGCCGTTTCCAGACAGCCAGACGCAACTCCCGCGGGCAGGTCACGGAATTGATTCCCAGCAGACTGACACCGCGCAGGATGAACGGCATCACGGTGGTCTTCAGGTCGATACCGGCTGCGAGGCCAACCGCGGCGATCGTTCCCCACGGATGAACGGTACGCGTCAGCCAGGCAAGGTGTTCATCACCCAGGCTGTCGACCGCGCCACCCCATTGCGCGGTCTCGAGCGGCCTCGACCCATGATCAATGTCAGCAGCATCGATGACTGTCGCCGCTCCCAGACCGTGGAGGTAATCGACTGCCTCCGTCTTGCCGGTCAGTGCGTGCACTTCATAGCCTGCCCGACTGAACAAGCGGACGGCAAAACTGCCCACGCCCCCGGTGGCGCCATTGACAAGAATCGGGCCGCGTTGCGGGGTCTGTCCGTTCTGTTCCATCCGCAGCAACGCCATTCCGGCGGTAAATCCTGCCGTGCCGACAACCATCGCACCGCGTATGCCAAGCTGTTCGGGAACATTGACGACCCAGTCACCCGGAACCCGAACCATCCCGGCAAATCCGCCATCGTGCGCCTCGCCAAGACCACACCCGGTCACCAGAACCGGATCGCCAGGCTTGAAACGGGGGTCTTCGGACGTTTCCACCGTCCCGGCAACGTCAATGCCCGGCGTCATCGGAAACCGCCTCAGGATGCGACCCTTGCCGGTGACAGCAAGCGCATCCTTGAAGTTGATTCCCGACCAGTGGGAACGTATCAGGACAGCACCGGCCGGAAGTTCATCCTGACTCAGCAGACCGATGCTGGCTGTCGAGGTTCGTGTCTCGGCATCCTGATCAACCCGCAACGCCTTGAATGCACTCATGCATACCTCCCAAGAGCAGCTCTGCGTACCCGTCAGTTTGCCTTGTGAATGGCCCGCTCGGACACCGACAGGGCAGCTTCGTGCACAGCTTCGGACAAGGTCGGATGGGCGTGAATGATGCGAGCGAGATCTTCACTACTGGCATGGAACTCCATCGCAACAACACATTCGTTGATCAGCTCGGAGGCCTGAGGCCCAACCATGTGCACGCCGAGTATGCGGTCGGTCTCCGCATGCGCGATGACCTTGACCATTCCTGCGGTTTCTTCCATGGCGCGAGCACGCCCGGTTGCGGCGAAGTTGAAGGTGCCACTGCGGAACGGTATGTCAGCCGCACGCAACTGCTCCTCGGTCTTGCCGACCCAGGCAATCTCGGGATGCGTGTAGATCACCCACGGAATGGTGTCGTAGTTGATGTGCGCCGGCATGCCGGCGATGTGCTCCGCGACCATCACACCTTCTTCTGAGCCCTTGTGCGCGAGCATCGGCCCTGGAACCACATCACCGACGGCATACACGCCCGGAATGTTGGTTCGGCAGACCTCGTCAATATTGATGTAGCCGCGCTCATCGAGAAGAATTTCACAGTCCTCGGTGAACAGATCCGTGGTGTTGGGGCGGCGCCCGACGCAGACAATCAGCTTGTCGACCTGCATGGTCTGTTTGCCGTCCTTGTCTTCGTAATGCACATTGACGTTCTTGCCGACCTTGGCGTTGGTCACGCGTGCGCCGAAGCGAATCTCGAGACCCTGTCTGGTAAACTCGCGCAGCGCCATTTTCGAGACACGGCCGTCGACCGGAGGCAGAAACTGATCTTGCGCCTCCAGCAGAACGACTTTCGAGCCAAGCCGGCTCCAGACGCTGCCCATTTCCAGACCGATGACGCCGGCGCCAATGATTCCAAGACGTTTCGGAACCTCGGTAAACTCGAGCGCACCGCTCGAGTCAACGATACGATCGCCGTCGATCGGAGCGGCGCTGATATCGATGGGCCGCGACCCCGTGGCGATGATGACGTTGGAGGCCTCATGCACCTTTGCCTTGCCGTCGTCCCCAACAGCAGTCACCTGCACCTCACCAGGGCCAACCAGTTTGCCGCGCCCCTTGAGCCAGTCGATCTTGTTGGCCTTGAACAGCTGCGCGATCCCCCCGGTCAGCTCCTTGACCACCCGGTCCTTGCGGGCGATCATCGCCGCGACATCGAGCTCGACATGCTTCGCCTTGATGCCATGCGCTTCCAGATTATGGCAGACCTTGTGATACTGCTCGGACGAGTCAAGCAGTGCCTTGGAGGGGATGCATCCCACATTGAGGCAGGTCCCACCCAGCGATGACTCACCATCCTTGTAAACAAAGTCGTCGACCACTGCGGTTTTCATGCCGAGTTGGGACGCCCGAATCGCGGCCACATAGCCGGCAGGACCTCCACCAATGACAATTACGTCGTAGCTCTTCGCCATTTCCGACTCCTGTGCGTTGGTCACGGAGGCATGCGATCTGCCGCCTCCGCGAAATCACCCGGCGTTAGACCTCAAGCAACATGCGCGCTGGATCTTCGATCATATCCTTGATGGTCACAAGAAAGCTGACTGCCTCTCTACCATCGACGATACGATGATCATAGGACAGCGCCAGATACATCATCGGCCGGATGACAACCGTTCCATTTTCGGCAACCGGGCGTTCCTGAATCTTGTGCATGCCAAGAATCGCGCTTTGCGGGGGATTGAGGATCGGGGTTGACAGCAAGGATCCGAAGACCCCGCCGTTGGTAATCGAGAAGGTGCCCCCGGACAGCTCCTCGATCGACAGCTTACCGGCCTGTGCACGGCGACCGAAATCGGTGATGCCTGCCTCGATGGCTGCAAAACCAAGTTGATCAGCATCACGCAGCACCGGAACGACGAGCCCTCGCTCAGTGCTCACGGCAATCCCGATATCGTGATAGCCATGATAGAGAATATCGGTGCCGTCTATCGAAGCATTGACAGCAGGAAACCGCTTCAGCGCTTCGATCGATGCCTTGACGAAAAAGCCCATGAATCCCAATCGGACATCGTGAGCCTTTTCAAAGCGATCACGATACCGACTGCGCATCTCCATGATCGGCTGCATGTTCACTTCATTGAACGTGGTCAACATGGCAGCAGTCTGCTGAGCCTGAACAAGGCGCTCGGCGATACGCTGACGCAGCCGAGTCATCGGTACACGCCGCTCCGCGCGCTCACTCGGATCAATCGCTGCTGCGGCAGCCGGAGGCGTCTGCGTCTCGACCGCAGCCGTGGCAGGAGCCGGATCGGATGCGACCGACACCGGACGCGCTGCATTGAATGCCAGGACATCCTCTTTGAGGATACGACCACCCGGCCCGGTGCCATTGATCTGGTTAGGATCCAGACCAAGCTCGGCGATCGCGCGGCGCGCAGCTGGCGACAACAGCACCTCGGCGGAAGCAGATGCGGCGGGAGGGGTCTCGACCGCACTCGCCGGCTCCGCGACCGGAGCAGCGCTCTCGGTCACAACAGGCTCGGAACCCGCCGGCATCAGCAGACCGATCACCTGTTCGGCAGTCACGGTATCGCCTTCGGCGGCCAGAATGTCGCCCATCACGCCCTCGACCGGCGCCGGGACCTCAAGGACAACCTTGTCGGTTTCGAGGTCAACCAGGTTTTCGTCGCGGGCTACGTGCTCCCCCGTTTTCTTGTGCCAGGTGACTACTGTGGCTTCGGAGACCGACTCCGGAAGCCCTGGCACCTTGATTTCTGTACTCATTGACTGCTCTCCTGATTATTCTGCCAGTTGTCACAACGAGGCATCGTGTCGCCCTTGCTGTCTCGGTTACAACGTCAAAGCGGCTTCGACCAGTTGTCGTTGTTGTTCATGGTGCAGTTTCGGATAGCCGACCGCGGGAGACGCCGATGCGTCGCGGCCGGCGTAAAAGAGCTCCTGACCGGGCTTCAGCGCGTTGCGCAGATGGTGCTGCGTCGAATACCACGCGCCCTGGTTTTTCGGCTCTTCCTGACACCACACGACACGCTCGGCACGGTTGTAGCGCCGGCGCAGCAGCTGCGCCAGCTCATTTTCCGGAAACGGATACGGCTGCTCGATACGCACGATTGCGGTATTGGTCAGCTCCTGCTTGCGACGCGCTTGCAGCAGATCGAAATAGACCTTGCCGCTGCAGAGCACCACACGCTCCACGTCTTTCGGCTTGATGTCGTCGATGTCGTCGATGATCTCCTGCCAGCGCGTCCCCTCGGCAAGATCATCCAGGTTCGATGTCGACAGCTTATGCCGCAACAGACTCTTGGGCGTGAAGACGATCAGTGGCTTGCGATACTGACGCAGCATCTGTCGACGAATCATGTGGAAGAACTGCGCTGGCGTCGTCGGGATGCAAACCTCCATGTTGTGATCCGCACACAACTGCAGAAAACGCTCCAGACGGGCAGATGAATGCTCGGGCCCCTGACCTTCGTACCCGTGTGGCAGATACATGGTCAGCCCAGAGAAGCGCCCCCATTTGGTCTCACCAGAGCTGATGAACTGATCGATCACGACTTGCGCGCCGTTGACAAAATCACCGAACTGCCCTTCCCAGATGACCAGCGTCTCCGGATCATTGGTCGAGTAACCGTATTCGAAGCCAAGTACCGCCTCTTCAGAGAGCAAGGAATCGATGACAACAAAGCCGGATGCTTGATCGGAAATCGAACTCAACGGAACGTACGTGCTGCCATCGAGCGCGTTGTGCAGTACGCAGTGGCGATGCGAGAACGTCCCACGCCCACTGTCCTGACCAGTCAATCGAACGCTGTAACCCTGCTCGAGCAGGGTGGCATACGCCATGGTTTCCGCAAACCCCCAGTCCATTTGCAGCGCACCAGCGCCCATCTTGCGGCGACCTTCATAAATGCCGGCAACACGTGGGTTGAGTTCGAAGCCGGACGGCAATGTCTGCAGACGATCGGCAAGCTCGCGAATACGCGTCAGCGGTACACCGGTATCGACAACGACGCTCTTGTCTGCACCGACATAACGCCGCCAGTTGGCAACGAACGGATGACTGAGCCCGACTAGAATCGACGGCGCGACAACGCTGCCAGCGTCGAGCGCATCCCGGTAGGCACTGGCCATGGCTGCAGCATCCTCGGCGCTGGCAACCCCGAGACTCTGCAACCGCTCCGCATAGAGCTGACGTGTCGTCGGCCGTTGCTTGATCTTGGCGTACATCATCGGCTGCGTCGCAGCAGGTTCATCGGCCTCGTTGTGGCCGTGGCGCCGGTAACAGACCAGATCGATGACCACATCCTTGTGGAAGGTGTTGCGGTACTCCATGGCCAGTCGAGTGACGAACAGCACGGCATCGGGATCATCACCGTTGACGTGAAAAATGGGCGCCTGCACCATCTTTGCCACTTCGGTGCAGTGGAAAGTGGACCGGGCATCCAGCGGGTTGGATGTCGTGAAGCCGATCTGGTTGTTCAAGACCACGTGGACGGTCCCGCCGGTGTAGAACCCCCGAGCCTGCGAAAACTGAAACGCTTCCATTACGACGCCCTGGCCCGCAAAAGCGGCGTCGCCATGAATGAGTACCGGCAACACCTGCTTCCCTTCATCATCGTGACGGCGGACCATGCGAGCGCGCACCGATCCCTCGACCACAGGATTGACGATTTCAAGGTGTGACGGGTTGAACGCCAGCGCCAGATGCAACGGGCCGCCAGGGGTGTCAATATCCGAAGAATAGCCAAGATGGTACTTGACATCACCCGAGCCGGCGTTTTCCAGATTGAAGTTGCCCTCGAACTCCTGAAACAGGTCGGCAGGGGATTTACCGAGGATGTTGATCAACACGTTCAGGCGACCGCGATGCGCCATGCCAAGCACCATTTCCTTGATGCCGTGCTGGCCAGCCACCTGGATCAGCTCGTCAAGCAACGGGATCATCGACTCCCCACCTTCCAGCGAGAAGCGTTTCTGACCCACATACCGGGAGTGCAGATATTTCTCGATCCCCTCGGCGGCAGTCAGCCGTTCGAGTACCGCGCGCTGATGTTGTGCAGGCAGGTCGGGGCGGCCACGAGGACGCTCGAGCCGTTCCTGAATCCAGCGCTTTTCGGTGGTATCGGTGATGTGCATGAACTCGGAACCCACTGTTCCGCCATACGTATCGCGGAGAAAGGCAACGATATCCTGCAGCTTCATTCGATCGGCAGTGAACAGCGAACCGGTATTGAACTCGGTCTGCATGTCGGCTGTGCCGAGCTGGTGGAAGGCCGGGTCCAGATCCGGGATATCCGGTGGCGGACGCAGGTTCAGGGGATCGATCTGCGAGCGTTGATGGCCACGGACGCGCCAGGCATTGATCAGCCTGAGGACGGCAGCCTGCTTCTCGGCATCCTGTGGAGACAGGCCACCGCCGGGCTGCGTGTGGCCAGCACGCCGACCCCGCACGAGCTCGGCGAACTCCGCACGGACGTTCGAATGGACAACCTCCCGTGACGTTCGCGGATACAGCTGCTCAAGGGTCTGAAAATAGTCGCGCCACTCGGAAGGAACGGCTGACGCATCGTCAAGATAGCTTTCGTAGAGGGCCTCGATAAAGGCAGCGCTTCCCCCACCCAGGTAGCTGGTGCTCAACAATTGCTCAAAAGCCCCTTTCATCAATGCATCTCCTCGTTGGAGTGAAGCGGCAGTCTCTCGACGATTGCGAAATCACCGCTCCACGGTATTGTCCTCAGCAGACGGCTGAAAGTAACGCGACAAGAACAGACCCAGCTCGAACAACAGCCAGACAGGGATGGCCAGAAAGACCTGAGATACAATATCCGGTGGAGTGAGCAGCATGGCGATCGCGAATGTCCCGACAATCACGTAGGGACGTTTGCCCGCCAGCGATTCACGTGTCGATGCACCGGTCCTGATCAGGAGCACGGTCGCGATCGGCACCTGAAACGCCAGACCAAACACCACCAACATCTTGAGAACGAAGTCAAGATACTCGCCGATGTCCGGCTGATAGACAACGCCGAGTGGTGTCACTCCAGCAAAAAAGGCGTAGACCAGCGGTAAAACCAGAAAATAGGCGAAAGCAGCGCCCAGGTAAAAGAGGGCGCTGCTGCTGATCATGAGCGGCCAGACCATCTTGCGCTCGTGCTGGTAAAGCCCCGGGGCCACAAATGCCCAGAGCTGGTAGAGCAGATACGGAATTGAAATGAACAAGGCCGCAACCAATGACAGCTTCATCGGAATCAGAAACGGCCCGGCGACCTTGATGGCCTGCAGGTCACCATCGGTCAGAACCCGACGCAACGGTTCGGAGAAAACCGAGAACAACGTATCGTAAAACGGAAAGATACAGAGAAAAACAACAAGCAGGACACCAATCGACCACATCAACCGGGTACGCAACTCCAGCAGATGACTGAGAAACGGCTTGTCGTCGTCCAGACCGGGTTGCTCACTGCTCATGCCGGTCGATCCGGGTCGCTGGATGCGGTCGACTCGCGACGCTCGCCAGCGCCTTGTGCGGACGTCGCCGTCGGTGCAGAGGGCGCAGCTCGCTCCGTGTCGCGATTGGCGGCACTATCTGCGTTCTGATTCAAATCCTTCTCGATATTGCGGACATCGTCACCAAGGCCGGTCATATCCTTCTCAAGCCCGCCGATCTCGCGCTTGAGGTCAAGCTCGCGCTTCAAGGATTCACGCGTACTGCGCAGCTCCTCGAGCTGCAGCTCACGCTCGACTTCGCTGCGCATGGTGTTGAACATCGCACGACCACGACCAACCCACAGACCGATGGTTCTCGCCAACTTCGGCAGTCGGGCCGGGCCGACAACCAGCAGCGCGATCAACAGGATCACAAGCACTTCCTGAAAGCTCACATCAAACATGCGGGCCGCCTTGCATCAGTCAGGGGGCGGATCGATCTCGGCTTTCGGAGGTGTCAACCTTGCGTGCCGCTGGCTCCTGTTCCTGCGAGCGGTTCTGCAACTGCGCCGGCTCGCGTTCATCGTCCTCGTCCGACCTGGTTTCGCCATCCTTCATCGCCGAGCGAAACCCCTTGATCGCACCGCCAAGATCCGTACCGACGTTGCGTAGCTTCTTGGTTCCGAAGACCAGCAACACGATTACCAGGATGAGCAGCAACGACCCGACACTGATTCCACCAATACCCATACCATCTCTCCAGCAGCCCTGGGCTGCATTATATCAGCACTTGCGAGCAGCTTTCTCATCGAGACCGGAGAGCCCGAAGCGGCGCCCGAGTTCATCGATGACCTGCTCGGGCCGAAGGCCAAAACGCGTCAAAAGCACCAGCGAATGAAACCACAGATCCGCTGCCTCGCGAACAATCTGTTCGTGATCGTCATCCCTGGCGGCCAGAATCAACTCCAGTGACTCTTCGCCGAGTTTTCGCAGGATGCTGTCCAGGCCACCTGCATGCAAGCGCGCGACATACGACGTTTCCGGATCAGCTGCAAGGCGTTGTTCAAGAACATCCGCCAGTTCGCACAGCAGGCCATCATGCTGTTGTCGCTCGACGCTCATGCACCGCTCCAACGGCCGCGGCGAGAATTCGCCGCGCCGGTCTCTCTGACGAGAACACCATGGGCAGCCATCCAGGCCTTGGCCTCGGCGATGGTGAACTCGCCAAAATGAAAGATACTCGCTGCCAGCACGGCATCTGCTCCACCATCGACAACACCATCAACAAGGTGCTGCAAGGACCCGACCCCGCCAGAAGCGATGACGGGTATTCCCACCGCGTCGCTGACGGCGCGGGTCAACGCAAGATCAAACCCTTCGCGTGTTCCGTCGCGATCCATGCTGGTCAACAGAATTTCTCCTGCGCCATAGTCTGCCATACGCACAGCCCAGGCTACAGCATCAAGCCCCGCAGGCCGGCGACCACCATGTGTGAAGACCTCCCAGCGTGCAGGCTGGCCAGGGAGGCTGGTGCGCTTGGCGTCAATCGCGACCACCAGACATTGCGAGCCAAACCGATCTGCCGCCTCACGCACCAGATCCGGCGTATGGATGGCGGCAGTATTGACACCGACCTTGTCGGCGCCTGCATTCAACATCCGCCGCATGTCAGCAATGGAACGAATGCCGCCACCCACCGTGAGCGGGATGAACACCTGACCCGCGACGGCTTCAACTGTTGCCAGCATGGTATCACGACCATCGGAACTCGCCGTGATATCAAGAAAAGTCAGTTCGTCCGCACCCGCAACGTC
>LFIK01000008.1_pt1 | contig 125983 bp, 121 predicted proteins | sample 643401 | NCBI WGS metagenome assembly LFIK01 (sample SAMN03777447, study PRJNA286221) | soda lake metagenome | biome: soda lake; feature: Kulunda steppe; material: water; isolation source: sample T5-Br brine of Lake Tanatar-5 | place: Russia: Kulunda steppe | collected 2010-07
CGCCGCGTCCTCGGGATCGGGCGGTGTGGCGGGGCGCGGTTCGGGGCGCAGCCCGGCCAGCTCCGGGTCGAAGCCGAAGACCGGGATCGGCTCGGTCAGCGCGGCGGTGCGGGCAGGCGGAACCTGTGCGGGCCGCCCGGCCGTGATGCGCACCCCCTCGGGAGAGAGCGCGCCGTCCTCGGTCGCCTCCACCAGGCCGCGCGGATCGAGCGCGAATTGCGCGCCGAAGGGTGGCGGCGGCAGCGGCCGCGCGCCCGCCACCTGCGGCAGTGCGAAGGCATCCAGCGATGCGACCGGCGGATCGATCCGGCCAGGCAGGGCCGGCACGCTGCGCGGCCCGCCACGTGCCGCGCGTGGCAGGGTCGGGGCCGCCGATGCGACGTCGGGACCCGGTTGCGGTGAGGGTGGGATCGCGTCGTCTTCAGCGGTGCTGGGGTCGCTAAGCAGTTCGGCGAGCGCGGCATCGGTGTCGAATTGCGGCAACGTGTCGGGTGGCGCGGTTTCGTCGCCGTCGGGCAGCGGGGCGAGTGTGCCGGTGCGCGGCGCCGTTTCGGCATCGGGCATCGACGTTGCGGTGTCGGTGTCCGGTGCGGCGCCTTGCGGCGCCGGGTCCGTATCCAGCATCGCGGATGGCGACGGCGCGGGAGGCGCGGCGTCTTCGGGGGCCTCGTCGAGGGGTGTCGCCGGTGGGGAGGCGGCGGTGTCGAGGTCCGCAGCAGACCCTGCGTCCTCCTGCGCTGCCACGCCTTCCGCCGCGTCGTCCGGACCCGCCGCGATGCCTGCGAGTGCGTCGGCGTCGCCGGCGGCTCCGTTGCCGGTGCTGGGGGCGTCGGGTTCGGGTTGCGCCGGTACGTCGTCGGAAGCGGGGGCGTCGGGGGGCGCGCTGGCGATATCCTCCTGAACCGTATCGACCATGTCGCCCAGCCGCGCCGGGTCGGTCCACCACAGGAATCCGGCCCACAGCGCCACGGCCGCAGCAAACACCCCGCCGAGCCCGACAATCAGTTGCCAGCGAGGCGGCGCGCCGCGCCGCGTCCTCGGTTTGGGCCGGGCGCCGAAGATGGTCAGGGCTTCGGCTTCCGATTCCGGCCCGACGGCGGGTCCGGGTGGCGGCGCCGGCGCGGCGGCGGATTTCGGCGCCGCGATCTGCGGCTCGCGGCGCGCTGTGGTATCTGCGCGCAAGGTCGCGTCCACCGGGTCGGCCTCCGGGTCCGGCGCGTGCGACGGTTGCGTGCCGCCCGTTTCGGCGCCCGTCTGCCCGGCATCGGCGGTGCGCGGCGGCGGCGTCGCGCGGCGTGACCGGAAGGTCTGCGCCGGGGCCGCCTCCTCGCCCTCGGTATCGTCGGTGGCGGACCCCTCTGCCGAGTCCATCACCGCGACCGAGTCCGGGGCCTCGGCGATGTCCTGTACCGCCGCCACGCCTTGCCCGGCGGCAGCGGGCAGTGCCTCGGCGCGTCCCGATGGCCGCGCCGGGGTCGCTTCGCGCACGGCTGATGCGTCCTTGCCCGCCAGATCCTGTGCCGCCACGGCGAGGCCGAAGAAGGGGGCGCCGTCGAACCGCTCTTCGTGTTCGGGGGCTGCGGCAAAGCAGTAGGGGCTCAGCCGGTGTCTGGCAGCGAATTCCTCGGCTTCCTGCAGCGTTTCGCGGGCGACCACGGCAACCTTCAGCTGCGGCCCGTCGCCGAACCAGTCATATGCCAGTTCGGCGACCGCATAGGGGGTCATCCCCTCGAGCGCGGTCTCGATCTGCGCCTGGCGCTCGGCCTCGGAGGGGCCGGGCGCGACGATCTCGGCATAGAGGATCTCGCTGTCCGGGATCACCAGCTGCGTGCGCATGCCGTGCGGCTCGAGCCCCAGCGCGGTCGCACGCAGATACCCGAGCCGCTCCTCAAGGGTTGGATCGTCCGGTCGGACTTCGTCCAGGACCATCCAGCCGCCCTTCGTGCGGTGCATCAGGCAGATGCCGTCATGCGAGAGGGTCAGGGCAAAATTCGGCTTCATTCCGCGCATCTATCACAAGGCGCGCCCCATGGGACCAAAATCCCCGCGCGCGCCGACGCTACAGCATGAACTCGCCGAAGAAAAGTCCGCGAGGCGCGGGGCGCGGGCCTTGGCGCTTGCGGTCCGGCGCCTGCGGGCGCACCATGCGCAACGACACCACATGACGACGGGGAGTTCATCGATGGTCAGGCATGCCGGATTGGCGATCACGGCGGCGGCGGCGCTGCTGGCGTGGAGTGCGGCGCTGATGGCCGGGGAAATCACCGTGCGCGGCGAGGGCACGGTGAGCGCCGTTCCCGACATGGCGGTGGTGAGTGTGGGCGTGCGCGCCGAGGACGAAAGCGCCACCGTCGCCATGGACGCCGTGCGCGAGCGAATGACCGCGGTCTTCGCGGTGTTGCAGGAGGCGGGGATCGCCGAGCGCGACATGCAGACCGGGACGATCGGGCTCGCACCGCGCCATGACCGGGACAGCGGCGAGGTCACCGGTTACCGGGCCAGCAACACGCTGGAGCTGCGGCTGCGCGATCTCGATGCGCTGGGCGGCGTGCTGGACGCCGTTGTGGCGCAGGGCGCCAATGAGCTGCGCGGGCTGCGATTCGACATCGATGATGACGCCCCGCTGCTGGCCGAAGCGCGCCGGCGCGCGGTGGCGGACGCGATGGCACGCGCGCAGCTTTATGCCGACGCAGCAGGCGTCCGGCTGGGCAAGGTCGAAGAGATCCTCGAGTCCGATATCTCGGGCGGCCCGCGCCCGATGATGCGCGCCGAGATGGCCGCCGACAGCGGCACGCCCGTCGCGCCCGGCGAGATCAACGTCACCGCCGCGCTGCAGATGACCTTCGGTATCGACGACTGATCTGACCCGTCGCGCCGGCCCTGCCGGGGCCGGCGCGCAACGGTCAGCCGTCCAGCTTCGCCAGCGCCTGATCCAGATCGGCGATCAGATCGTCGGGATCCTCGATCCCGATGGACAGGCGCACGACATTCGGCTCGGCGCCCGCGGCCTTCTGCTGGTCGGGAGTCAGCTGGCGATGCGTGGTCGAGGCCGAGTGGATGATCAGCGAGCGCGTGTCGCCCAGGTTGGCGACATGGCTGAACAGCTCCACACTGTCCACCAGCCTGACGCAGGCATCGTAGCCGGCCTTGAGTTCGAAGGTGAACAGCGATGACGCGCCGCGCGGGCAGATGCGCGCCATGCGCTCGTGATAGGGCGAGGAGGGCAAGCCGGCATATGTCACGCGCGCCACCGCCGGGTGCCCCTCCAGCCACTGTGCCACCTTCACCGCGTTGTCGCAGTGCTTTTGCATGCGCAGGCTCAGCGTCTCGATCCCCATGAGCGTGTAATGCGCCGCCTGCGGGTTGAGCGTCATGCCCAGATCGCGCAGCCCCACCGCAATGCCGTGAAAGGTGAAGGCCAGCGGGCCGAAGGTCTCGTGGAACTTCAGGCCGTGATAAGCGGGCTCGGGCTCCGACAGCGAGGGGAACTTGCCGCTCGCCGACCAGTCGAACTTGCCCGAATCGACGATGCAGCCGCCGGTGACGGTGCCGTTGCCCGTCAGGTACTTGGTCATCGAATGCACCACCAGCGTGGCGCCGTGTTCGATGGGGCGGCACAGATATGGAGTTGCGGTGGTGTTGTCCACGATCAGCGGCAGCCCGGCCTCCTCGGCGATGCGGGCCATGGCGTCGAGATCGGTGATGTAGCCGCCCGGATTGGCGATGGTTTCGCAGAAGATGGCGCGCGTGTCCTCGTCGATGGCGGCCTTCACCGCGTCGAGATCATCGGTGTCCACGAAACGCGCCGACCAGCCGAAACGGCGCAGCGACTGCGAGAACTGCGTTACCGTGCCGCCGTAAAGTCGGGTCGAGGACACGACATTGCAGCCCGGCTGCATCAGCGGAAACAGCGCCATGATCTGCGCGGCATGGCCCGACGAACAGCACACCGCGCCCGCGCCGCCCTCCAGCGTGGCCATGCGTTCCTGCAGGGCGGCGACAGTCGGGTTGGTCAGGCGCGAATAGATGTAGCCGACCTCCTGCAGATTGAAGAGCGCGGCGGCGTGATCGGCATCGCGAAACACATAGGATGTGGTCTGATAGATCGGCACCTGCCGCGCGCCCGTGGCCGGATCGGGCCGGGCCCCGGCATGGATCTGCAGGGTGTCGAATCCCGGTGTGCGTGTCATGGTGAAGCCTCCGCTTTGTCCTGGGGCCAGACGCTAGGGCAACGCGGCGCCGGCGGCAACGGCCATTCGCGCGCCCGGCCAGGCGTGAGATTTCGGCTTGCCTTTCGGTATAAGTTCGATATTTCTAGAAATATGAAAATGATTCGTTCCGACACGACGCGCGAACGCGCCGCGCTGACCTTCGCCGCGCTGGGCTCCGAAGCCCGGCTCGGCGTTCTGATGACGCTGGTACGGGCGGGGCCCGAAGGGTTGAGCATCGGCACACTGGGCGAACGCTGTGGCATCACCGGCTCGACGCTGACCTTCCACCTCAAGACGCTGGCGCAGGCCGGGCTGATCGCACAGGCGAAAAAGGGCCGGCAGATCATCTGCGCCGCCGATACCGGGGCAATCCGCGCCCTGTCGGATTTCCTGCTGGCCGAATGTTGCGCGGACCGGCCGGACGGCCCGCCGCCTGAAGGAGAGGATCATGGCTGACACATCGCTTTCGGGTTCGCGCCCGGCGCTCTGGCGCCGCCTCGACCGGGTGGCGATGGCGATCATTGTCCTGCTCGCGGGGGTGGCCCTGGCCGATCCCGCACAGTTTCTTCCGACGGTTGATTTCGCCGCGCGTGCATTGGCGCGCACCGCGCCGATCATCCTGTTCGCGACGCTGGCGCTGGCTTATGTGAAGGCGGCGGGGGCCGAAACGCTGGTGGGGCGGGCCTTCAAGGGGCCGGCGCTGCCGATGATCGTGGCCGCCGCGCTTGTGGGCGGGTTGTCGCCGTTCTGTTCCTGCCAGGTGATTCCGTTCATAGCCGCGCTTCTGGCGGTTGGGGCGCCGCTGGCGGCGGTGATGGCGTTCTGGCTGTCCTCGCCGCTGATGGACCCGGCGATGTTCATGGTCACGGCCGGGGTATTGGGGCTGGATTTCGCGCTGGCCAAGACGGTGTTCGCCGTAGCCATCGGGATCGGCGGCGGGTTCGCCGTGCATGTCTTCGCGCGCTCGGCGGTGTTTGCCGATCCGCTCAAGCGCGATCTCGCGCCCCGCAGCTGTTGCGGCAAGGTCAGGAACCCGTTCGACGGGCAGCCGCGCTGGACCTTCTGGCACGAGGCGCCGCGGCGCGCGATCTTTGCCGCCACGGCGCGCGACAACATCGTGTTTCTGGGCAAGTGGCTCGCGCTGGCCTATGTGATCGAGGCGCTGATGGTCAACTATGTCCCGGCCGGGCTGATCGCGGGGGTGCTGGGCGGGCAGGGGCTGCAGCCCATCCTGCTGGGTGCGGTTCTGGGCGCGCCGGCGTATCTGAACGGCTATGCCGCGGTGCCCTTGATGGATGCGCTTCTGGGGCAGGGCATGGCACCCGGCGCGGCGATGAGCTTCGTCATCGCCGGCGGCATGAGTTCGATCCCCGCCGCGATCGCGGTCTGGGCGCTGGTCAAGCCGCGGGTCTTCACGGCCTATCTCGGCTTTGCGATGATCGGGGCGCTCGCCGCCGGGCTGGTCTGGCAGGCACTGGCCTGAGGCCGTGCCGCGCATCGGCGCGGCACGCAGTTGCGGTTTCAATTCCCGACGGGGCATGGCACTCTGCCTCGTGACAACCGGAGACCGCAATGCCCAATCCCTTTCACCTGGCCTTTCATGTGCATGATCTCGATGCCGCGCGCACCTTCTACGGCGGTACGCTGGGCTGCGACGAGGGCCGCTCGACCGACACATGGGTCGATTTCGATTTCTTCGGCCATCAGCTTTCGCTGCATCTGGGCACGCCGTTCGAGACCGCCGACACCGGCAAGGTCGGCGAACACATGGTGCCGATGCCGCATTTCGGCGTGGTCCTCGACATGGAGACGTTCCGCTCCCTGGCCGCGCGGCTGACCGGGGCGGGGGTGGCCTTCGTGATCCCGCCCTCGGTGCGCTTCGAGGGCGAACCGGGCGAGCAGTGGACGATGTTCTTTCGCGACCCGTCGGGCAACCCGATCGAGGTCAAGGGCGTTGCCGACATGGCCGGCGTCTTCGCGACCTGACGCGGCGGGCCGCGGGTCAGACCGCCTGCCCGGCGGCCCAGCCCGACGACCAGGCCCACTGGAAGTTGTAGCCGCCCAGCCAGCCGGTGACATCGACGACCTCGCCGATGAAGTGCAATCCCGGAACCGTGCGCGCCGCCATCGTGCGCGCGTCGAGCGCGTGTGTATCCACCCCGCCCAGCGTGACCTCGGCGGTGCGATAGCCCTCGCTACCCGCCGGGGTGATGGTCCAGCGCTGCGCGGCATCGGCCACACGCTGCAGCGCGCGGTTGGGTTGATCGGCCAGCCGGCCCGTCACCCGTGCGCGCGCGGCGACCTGGCGCGCCAGCTTCTGCGGCATGTGCGCCGCCAGCGCGCGCACGACCGTGACGCGCCCCGCGCTGCTGCGCTGCGCGCGCAACTGCGCGGCCAGATCCGCGCCGGGCGTCAGATCCAGGGTCAGGCTGTCGCCCTCGCGCCAGTAGGAGGACAGCTGCAGCACCGATGGCCCGGACACCCCGCGATGCGTGAACAGCAACCCGTCATCGAACACCGCGCCGTTGCACGCCGCCGATGCGGTGACCGAGACGCCCGCGAGCTCCGCCATCGCGGCGCGCTGCGAATCGGTGAAGGTGAGCGGCACCAGCGCGGGCCGGGTTTCCACCACCTCCAGCCCGAATTGCCGCGCGATGCGGAAGCCCAGCCCCGTGGCGCCCATCTTCGGGATCGACTTGCCGCCCGTTGCGACAACCAGTGCGGGCGCGCGCAGCCGGCCGGACTGTGTCGCGACCTCGAAGCCGTCACGATGCGCGATCTCGCCGATGGCGGTGCCGGTGCGCAGATCGACGCCCGCCTCGGCCATGTCGGCCATCAGCATGGCGATGATCTCCTTGGCCGAGCCGTCGCAGAACAGCTGACCCAGCGTCTTTTCATGCCACGCGATGCCGGCCGCTTCGATGCGGGCGATGAAGTCATGCTGCGTGTAGCGGTTGAGCGCGGACAGCGCAAAGCGCGGATTGCGTGACAGAAAGCGCTCGGGCGCGATGTTGAGATTGGTGAAATTGCACCGCCCCCCGCCCGAGATGCGGATCTTGTCACCGGGCCGGCGGGCGTGGTCGAGCAGGATGACCCGCCGCCCGCGCCGCGCCGCCTCGATGGCGCAGAACATGCCCGCAGCCCCGGCGCCGAGTATGATCACATCCGCCCTGTCCATCGCCGGGACGCATACGCAACCGCAGCCGGCGTCGCAATGCGCGGCGCGCGAGTTTGCCGTTCTTTGACCGGCGATGATGCGTTATCCTGCCGCCGGAACACGATGCGCAGCCAGGACAAAGGGGCCGGTATGACGACGACGACATGCAGGGGACCGGGGGTTTTCCATGTCCTGATCGCGGTGCTGCTCGTTGCTGTCGGGGCCACCGCCGGGCTTGCGGACACGGTGAAAGCGGACACGCAAAGACCGGCGGACACGGTGGCCGGGCAGTTCCTCGTCGCGGAGGAGGAGTTGGAGGGCACGAGCTTTCAGCGCACCGTCATCATGATGATCGAGCATGGCCCCGCCGGGGCGCTGGGCGTGACCGTGAACCGGCCTTTGCGCGAGGCCGCCTTGACGGAGCTCATGGCCGAGGTGCTGGGCGCGGACGCCGCGCGCGACGCGCCGATCCCGCAGGAGGCGCGGGTGCGCGTCCTCTCGGGCGGGCCGGTCGCGCAGTCGAGCATGCTGGCGCTGCACGGGCCCGGCTTCTCGGCCGAAAAGACGGTCGAAGTGGCGCGGGGCATCCACATGACCCCGGTGCGCGCGGTGATGGCCGCGCTGGCCGAGGGGGAGGGGCCCGAGCTGGACACGCTGCGGCTCTATCTGGGGCATGCCGGCTGGTCGGGCGGACAGCTCGAGGGCGAGAAGGCGCGCGGCTCGTGGCATGTCATCCCGGCCGATCCGCGGCTGGTCTTCGCGGAAGATCCGGCGCGGGTCTGGCGCGAGGCGATGGCGCGGCGCCAGCGCGACCTCTGAGCGCGCGCTCAGCGCATCCAGAGCTTTGCGCGCTTGATCCGGTTGCGGATCAGCTGTTCCTTGCGCGGCAGGTCGTCCCGGTCGAACAGCGCGCGGACCTCGCGGCCCTTGCCCTGATAGATCATCTTGCGCATCGCCGGGTGTTCCTTGAGGACCTTCTTGATGCGGTTGGGGGCCGTGGCTGCCTCGAGCACCTCGACGACGCGGTCGCATTCGCGCGCATAAAGCAGCGGCAACACCCGGTAGTGACAGCTCACATCCCCGTCGAGGCCGTCGAGCTCCGGCCCCGGGCGCCCGCCGCCCAGACTGTGCACCACCAGCGGCAGCGCCACCTGATCGAGCCACGGATCGAGCGATTGCGCCGCCAGCGTGTCGGGCGGGTCGTCGCGCAGGCTGGTGGCGTAGTGCAGAAACCGCGCGCCGAAAGCGTGCGGGCAGCGGTAATGGAACCAGCCGGCGTTGAAATACAGATAGCGGCGCCAGTATTCGTCAGGCTGCGACAGGTCGAGCGAGGACTCGAAATCGAGGCCGAAACGCGCATAGAGGCTGCGCCAGATCTCGGTGTAGCCGGCGCCGTAGAGCTGCGGCTGCGGCCATGTCCCCTCGCGCCGCATCGAGGCGGCGGGGCGGTCGAAATCGAAGCGCAGCGTGGACAGATCGCCGGTGATCAGCGTGTCGGTGTCCAGAAACAGGAAGGGTTCGCCCTCGGGCAGGGCGAACAGCCCCTCGATCTTGTTGCCGTAAGGATAGGCGGCACCGAAATGATGCGACTCGAAGGGCACGATGCGCGCGCCCAGCTCGTGCAGCATGTCGCGCGCCGGGCCTTCGGGGATGCGCGGGTCCTCGGGCCAGAGCGGGCCGGGCTGCGGCTCGGCGATGAACAGCTGCGCGGCGCTGTCGGGGTTGGTCTGGCGCAAGCTGGCGGCGAGCAGAACGGCCTCGTATGTCAGCCGCCCCGCCTGGCCGATGGCGAGGATGTTGAAGTTGCTGGGCGGGGTGTCCGGCATCATCGGCTCCGTCGCGGCGGGTCCCGGCCTGTCAGGCTGGCGGGGTGAAGCGCAGGCTCAGGCAGGACATCCCCCCGTCGAGCTTGGCGCATTCGCTGTTGCCGATCGCGCGCAGGGTGTAGCCCGCCGAATCCAGCGTCTCGGCGGTGCGCGGGAATCCGGCAGGCATCAGCACCAGATCATTGACCCGGATCACGTTGGCGCAGGCCTCCTCGCCCTCGGCGGTGTGGATCAGACGGTACCCGTCGAGCGCGCCGCCCTGGGCCAGTCGCGGCGTGGTCAGGATGGTTTCGGCGTCGAGCAGCGCGCAATCGGTCTTGAAATGCAGCACTCCGGGCGGGGTGGCGATCTCGCGCAGCCGATAGCCCCAGTCGCCGACGATGCGCGCCAGCTCGGCGATGCCTTCGGCATCGGTGCGCGCCGACCGGCCCACCAGGATCTCGGTCTCGGTGGTCAGGATGTCGCCGCCTTCGACATGGCCGGGCCCGTCGATGCGGCGCGGCGCGGCGTAGAACCGCGCGAGCTCGGGCGCCATCGCCGCTGCTTCGCCAAGGCGCGAGGGCGCGCCGGGACGCAGCACCACGGCCCCCTCGGGCAGGCACAGCGCGGTATCCTCGACGAACTGCGCGTCGGGGTGGTCCTCCAGCGGGTCGAGCACCGTTACCCGAACCCCCGCCTCGCGCAGCGCCGCGACGTAATCGGCGTGATGGCGGCGCATCAGCGCCAGATCGGGCGCGCCCGTGTCGACGGCGCGCAGTCCGGCGACGGCGCTGTCGGCGGGCGCGCGGACGATGGCATCGGTAAAGCGATAGGAGCGGTCGGTCATGGCGGCCTCGGTCTGCGTTCAGGGCGCCTTTTAGCCCGCAGCGCGGCGCGCCGAAAGCCGTTTCCTGCCCGGCCCGTGACCCCGACCCGCGACCCCGGCCCGTGACCCGCCGCGCCGCGCCGGCGTCGCGTGACGTGGCGTCCGGCTTGGTGTGGCGCGAGACTCGGCGTATGATGCGTGGATGCGACACTGCTTCGCCCCCCGCACCCGCTACAGCCGCGCCGAACGTCTGTCGGATGCGGTCGTGCATGTGGCGGGGCTGGCCATCGTCGCGCTGGCCGCGCCAGTGCTGGTTGCGGTCACGCTCGCGACCCGCGGCGCCGACCTGCCCGCGGTGCTGGGCACCTCGGTTTATGGCGTCACGCTGGTTGCGATGATCCTGTGTTCGGCGCTGTGCCAGATGGGCGCGCAGCATCGACTGGGCGCGCTGTTCCGGCGGCTCGACCACGCGGCGATCTACTGGAAGATCGCGGGCACCTACACACCTTTCACGCTGCTGTCAGGCGGACAGGGCACGGCGCTGCTGATCGGGCTGTGGGTGGCTGCGGGGCTGGGCACGGCGTTGCGCACGCTGGGGCGCGAGGGGGCGGTCTGGCTGGTGCTGGCGCTTGCGCTCTATCTGGGGATGGGCTGGGCCGGCGCCTTTGCCGGCGCGGGCTTTCTGGCGACCATGGAACCGGCAGTACGGACCCTGATCTTCGTCGGCGGCGGGCTCTATACCGTTGGAATCGTTTTCTTCCTGATCCCCCGGCTGCCCTTTCACCGGACGATCTGGCATGTTTTCGTGCTGGTCGCGAGCCTTGTGTTCTACGCGGCGGTCGCGCTGCACGTGCTGGGCAGCTGGAGCGTCTGAGGCACGGCGCGCGGGAATCTCTGGCACGACGCCGGCGGCGCCTGTATATCCGTTGAGCAAACGCGGCGCGCACCGGGAGCCAGTTCGCGGGCGCGGTACCCGTTGCGGGTATCGGAGGGTGAGGAATGGACGGTGCACCGGTATTTCGCACCGAGGGCATAACCAAGGTCTATGGCAGCGGGCCGAGCGCCGTGCACGCCCTGCGCGGCGTCGACATGACGCTGCATGAGGCCGAGATGGTGGTTCTGCTGGGCGCGTCCGGGTCGGGCAAGTCCACCTTGCTCAATATCCTGGGGGCGCTGGATCTGCCGACCGAGGGCCGCGTCTTCTTTCGCGACCGCGAGCTGACTCGCCTGTCGGACCGGGCCCTGACCGCGTTCCGGCGCGATCATGTCGGCTTCGTGTTTCAGTTCTACAACCTCGTGCCCTCCCTGACCGCGCGCGAGAATGTCGCCCTGGTGACCGAGATCGCGCGCAATCCCATGCGTCCGGAAGAAGCGCTGGAGCGCGCCGGGCTGCCCGGGCGCATGGACCACTTCCCCGCCGAGCTGTCGGGCGGCGAGCAGCAGCGCGTGGCCATCGCCCGCGCCATCGCCAAGCGCCCCGAGGTGCTGCTGTGCGATGAGCCGACCGGCGCGCTCGATAGCAAGACCGGGATCAAGGTGCTCGAGGCGCTGGTGGACATCAATGACGAGCTGGGCACCGCCACCGCGCTGATCACCCATAATGTCGGCATCCAGAAGATCGCGCATCGCGTGATCGTTCTGGCCGACGGCAAGGTGGCGGAGGTGACCGAAAACGCCACCCGCGTCGCGCCCGCCGAAGTGAGCTGGTAGCGCGATGGCCGGCCTCAGCGCCCTCGACCGCAAGCTGGTGCGCGACATGCGCCGCATCTGGGCGCAGAGCCTCGCGATCGCGCTGGTGCTGGCCTGCGGCGTGGCGGTGCTGATCCTGTCCTTCGGCTCGCTGCACAACCTTACCGAGACCCGCGATGCTTATTACGAACGCAATCGCTTCGCCGATGTCTTCGCCGGCGCGACGCGGGTGCCGCAGTCGCTGCTGGCCGAGGTCGAGGCGCTGGATGGCGTCGCGCAGGCCGAAGCGCGCATCGTCGAGCATGTCGTGCTCGACATGCCCGACATGCGCGAGCCGGGGATGGGGCGGGTCATCTCGCTGCCGCCCGACGGCGCCCCCGTGCTCAACGTCCCGCTGCTTCGCAACGGCCGGCTGCCCGACCCGCTCAGCGTCGACGAAGTCGCCGTCGCGGAACCATTCGCCAATGCCCACGGGCTGCGCCCCGGCGACAGTTTCCGCGCCATCATGAACGGGCAGATGCGCGAGCTGCGCGTCTCGGGCACGGTCCTGTCGCCCGAATACATCTACACGGTGGGTCCGGCCTCGATCTTTCCCGACGACCGACGCTTTGGCGTGTTCTGGATGGGCCACGAGGCCGCTGCGGCGGCCTTCAACCTTGGCGGCGCCTTCAACGACATCGCGCTGCGCCTGACCCCCGGCGCAGAGGCCGCGCCCGTGATCGACGCGCTCGATCATCTGCTCGACCCTTACGGCGGCACCGGCGCCTATGGGCGTGACAGGCAGGTCTCGCACGACTTTCTCAAGCACGAGCTCGATCAGCTGGAGACGCTGGCCTGGATCATGCCGCCGATCTTCTTCGTCGTCTCGGCCTTTCTGGTGAACATGGTCATGGGCCGGTTGATCGCGCTCGAGCGCCAGCAGATCGGGCTGATGAAGGCCGTGGGCTATGGCAGCGGTGAAGTCGCCGCCCACTACCTCAAGATGGCGGCGGTGATCGGGGTGCTGGGCGTCGTCATGGGATGGGCCGCCGGGATGTGGGTTTCCGACGGCATGACAGAGCTTTATGCCGAGTTCTTCCACTTTCCCTATCTGGTCAGCGCGCCCTCGACGTCGTCTTTCGCGATCTCGGGGGTGCTGGCGATCGCGACGGTGGTCGTGGGCGCCATGCGCGCCGTGCGCGGCACCGTCACGCTGCGCCCGGCGGTGGCGATGTCGCCGCCCGAGCCGCCGAAATTCACCAGGGGGCTGGTCGATCATCTCGGTGCCGCGCTTCGACTGCGCCAGACGACTATGATGATCCTGCGCTCGGTCACCCGCTGGCCGGGCCGCGCCGCCGTGACGCTTCTGGGGGTGGGCGCGTCGGTTGCGGTGCTGGTGGGCTCGTTCTTCTTTTTCGATGCCTTCGACGTGATGATGGACGAGATGTTCACGCAGTCGAACCGCCAGCAGCTGACCCTCAACCTCGCCAGCGAGCAGACCCGCGCCGCCGAGCACGCCGCCGAAAACCTGCCCGGCGTCCTGCGGGTGGAGGGGGCGTATTCGGTGCCGGTGCGCTTGATCAACGGCCCGCGCGAAAGCCTGCAGCCCCTGCAGGCGCGCTCCGATGATGCCGAGCTGGTCCGCCTGCTCGACCGCGACAGCCGCCCGGTGCCGATTTCCCCCGAGGGGCTGATCCTGCCCGAGATTCTGGCGGATGAGCTGGGTGTGCGCGCCGGCGACGTGGTGGCGGTGGAGTTCCTATCCGGTCACCGCGAAACCCATGCCGTGCCCGTCGCCCGGGTCGCCCGGCAAAGCATGGGCGAGGCCGCCCATATGCGCGACGAGGCGCTGTTCGGGTTGCTGCGCATCGCGCCGCGGGTCAATCAGCTCAACCTTCTGGTGGATGAAGCCGAGTTGGGCGCGCTTTATGAGCGGGTCAAGGAAACCCCGGCGATCAGCGGCGTGGCGCTGTGGAGCGAGGTGCGCGTGCAGTATCAGGAAATGGTGGATGAAACGCTGTTCACGATGATCTTCATCTATTCGCTGCTGGGCATACTGATCGCGGTGGGCGTGGTCTACAACGCGGCCCGCATCCAGCTTTCCGAGCGCGCGCACGAACTCGCCAGCCTGCGGGTGCTGGGCTTCACCCGCGCCGAGGTGAGTTACGTGCTGGTGGGCGAGGTCATGCTGCTGTCGCTCATCGGCCTGCCGCTGGGCTGGCTTCTGGGCTATGGTTTCGCCGCGCTCACCGCGGCGGGGCTGTCCACCGAATTCGTCAACATTCCGCTGGTGGTGTCGTCGCGCACCTATGCCTGGTCCACGCTCATCGTGTTCGGTGCGGCGCTCGGCTCGGTGCTGGTGGTGCGGCGCCGTCTCGACCGGGTCGAGCTGGTATCGGCGCTGAAGCAGAAGGAGTAGCCATCATGTCCAAGGCGCGCATTGCCGGACTTCTCGCCCTCGCGCTGACCGCCGCCGCCGGGCTGGTCTGGGCGTTCTGGCCCGAACCGGTTGCAGTGGACACCGCCGAGGCGCGCGTGGCGCCGATGCAGGTCACCGTGACCGCCGAAGGGGTCACGCGGGTGCGCGACCCGCATATGGTGACGGCGCCGCAATCGGGCATGGCGCAGCGCATGCCGGTGGAGGTGGGGGACACCGTGCTGCGCGACAGCACCGTGGTGGCGGTGATCGAACCGGCCGAACCCGCCTTTCTGGATGCGCGCGCCCGCGCACAGGCCGAGGCCGCCGTCACCGAGGCCGAAGCCGGGGTGCGGATGGCGCAGGCCAACCTCAACCAGGCGCGGTCGGATCTGGAATACGCGCGCAGCCAGCATGCCCGCAACCGCGAACTCGCGGGGCGTGGCGTCATCCCACAGCGGATGCTGGAAGACAGCGAACAGAATGTCGAGCTCCGCGCTGCCGCCGTCGATGCGGCAGAGTCCGAGCTGGATATCCGCGAAGCCGCGCTGCGCCGGGCGCGCGCGCAACTCGAAGACGGCCGCAACGCGGAGGCCGCGCGGGAGGTGCAGGGGTGCTGCGCGCAGATCCGCGCGCCCATTTCCGGCACCGTTCTGGCGGTGGATCAGACGAGCGCGCGCCTGGTGCAGGCCGGTGAGCCCTTGCTGACGATCGGCAACCTGGGTGATCTGGAGGTCGAGGCCGATTTCCTGTCCTCGGATGCCGTGACGCTGCGCGCCGGTGCGCGCGCCGATATCGAGGGCTGGGGCGGCGAGGACGCGCTGCAGGCCGAGATCCGCCGGATCGCGCCGCGCGGCCATACGCGTGTCTCGGCGCTCGGCATCGAGGAGCAGCGCGTGCCGGTGACGCTCGATTTCGTCGCGGATCGCGCCGCGCTGGCGGGGCTCGGAGATGGCTACCGCGTCCTCGTACGCGCCGTTGTCTGGGAGGAGGATGCGGTGCTGCAGGTTCCCGTCAGCGCATTGTTTCGCGATGGCGACGGCTGGGGGCTGTATCGGGTGCAGGAGGGGCGCGCGGTGCGCACGCAGGTCACGCTGGGCCGGCGCGACCGCACCAACGCCCAGATCCTGTCGGGACTCGAGCCCGGCGACGTCGTGGTCGCCTATCCCGGCGACCGGCTGGAGGACGGCATTCGCGTCACGCCACGCCGCTGAGCCGGACGGGCCGTGCCGGCCGTGCGGACTTCGCGCTTGGAGTGCTTCGCATCAGGCGATAGGCTGCATGCGCGAAGGCGCCGCAAGGGCTGCGGCCACGGGGGAGCAGGTGAGCGACGACAACAACAGCCGACGTCGGCAACGCAGCCTGACGCTGCGCGACGTGTCCGAAGCATCGGGTGTCAGCGAGATGACGGTCAGCCGCGTCCTGCGCGGGCGCGGCGATGTCAGCGAGGCAACGCGCGAGAGGGTGATGTCGGCGGCGCGGGCGCTGGGATACGTGCCCAACAAGATCGCCGGGGCGCTGGCGTCGCAGCGTGTCAATCTGGTGGCGGTGATCATCCCGTCGCTGTCGAATCTGGTGTTTCCCGAGGTGCTCGGCGGCATTTCCGAGGCGCTGGAGGGCACCGGGCTGCAGCCCGTCGTCGGGGTCAGCCAGTACGACGTCGCGCGCGAGGAGGCGGCGCTCTACGAGATGCTGTCCTGGCGCCCGTCGGGCGTGATCCTCGCCGGGCTGGAACACAGCGACGCCGCGCGGCTGATGCTGGAGAATGCCGGCATCCCGGTGGTCGAGATCATGGATGTGGACGGCCCCGCGATCGACTCGGTCGTCGGCATCTCGCATCGCCGCGCCGGCCGGGAGATGGCGCAGGCCATCGTCGCGGCGGGGTATCGGCGCATCGGGTTTCTGGGCACGCGCATGCAGGGCGACCACCGGGCGCGCAAGCGCCTCGAAGGGTTCCGCGAAGTCCTCGATGCGGCCGGGCTGGCGCTTGCCGATACGGAATACTATTCCGGCGGCTCGGGGCTGGCGAAGGGCCGTGCGATGACCCGTCAGCTCCTGGACCGGCACCCGGATCTGGATTTCATCTACTGCGCCAATGACATGATCGGGGCGGGCGGGCTGCTGCACTGTCTCGATGCCGGGCTCGATGTGCCCGACGCGCTGGGTCTGGCGGGGTTCAACGGGCTCGACATCCTCGACGGGTTTCGAATCCGGCTCGCCACGATGGACTCCTGCCGCCGCGACATCGGCATGCGCGCGGCCCAGATCATCGCCGGCCAGAGCCCGAGCGGCCAAATCGGCGGCGAGCGTGTGGAGCTGTCGCCGGTGCTGCAGCCGGGCGACACCATCCGCAAGCAGCCTTCCGCCTGAGCCGGCATGTGCTCCGTCGGGCGCCGTTTCGCCGCCGCCGCGGACGATCCGCCTTTTCTCTGGCCCCGGCGGCGTGCTTTCGGTAGTCTGACACCAGACCCGGCAAACGGGCGGGAACGAGGCAGTCGAGGCGGTAACCGATGACGGAGATGGTCTACGGCACCATGCCGGTGCGCGCGGGCGAGGCGATCCTCCCCCGGTGGTGGCGCACAGTGGACAGATGGACCCTGTCCTGCGTCTTCACGCTGTTCGCGATCGGGCTGCTTCTGGCGCTTGCCTCCACGCCGCCGCTGGCCAACCGCAACGGGTTGCCGCCCTTTCACTATGTCGAGCGTCAAGCGTTCTTCGGTGCGGTGGCGTTGGTGGTGATGCTGATCACCTCGATGATGTCGCCCCGGTTTCTGCGCCGGATCGGTATTGTGGGCTTTGCCGCGGGCTTCGTCGCGCTGGCATTCCTGCCGTTTCTGGGAACGGATTTCGGCAAGGGGGCTGTGCGCTGGTACTCGCTCGGCTTTACCAGCCTGCAGCCGTCCGAATTCCTCAAGCCCGCCTTCATCCTGCTGGTCGCCTGGCTGATGGCGGCGGCGCAGGGGCCGGACGCGCCGCCGGGGCGGATGATCTCGCTCGGCGTGCTGCTCACGGTGGTCGGGCTTCTGGCGGTGCAGCCCGATTTCGGGCAGGCCGCGCTGATCATGTTCGGCTGGGGGGTGATGTACTTCGTGGCCGGCGCGCCCATCTTTCTGCTGGTCGGGATCGTGGGGCTCGCGGTGGCGGGCGGTGTCGCGGCCTATGTCAGCTCCGAACATTTCGCGCGGCGCATCGACGGCTTCCTGTCGCCCGATATCGACCCGCGCACGCAGCTCGGCTATGCGACCAATGCGATCCAGGAGGGCGGGCTGTTCGGTGTCGGAGTCGGCGGCGGGCAGGTCAAACGGTCGCTGCCCGACGCGCATACCGATTTCATCATCGCCGTCGCGGCCGAGGAATACGGCGTGGTGCTGGTGCTGGTGATCATCGCACTGTTTGCAACCATCGCGCTGCGCGCGCTGGTGCGGCTGACGCGCGAGCGCGACGCCTTCGTGCGGCTGGCGGGCACCGGTCTGGTCTGCATGGTGTCGGCGCAGGCGATCATCAACATGGGCGTGGCGGTGCGGTTGTTGCCGACCAAGGGTATGACCCTGCCGCTGGTGTCCTACGGCGGCTCATCGCTTATCGCCACGGGAATCACGCTGGGGGTGCTGCTGGCCTTCACCCGCACGCGCCCGCAGGGCGAGATCGGCGACATCCTCACGGGGCGGGGGCGCTGATGGCAGCTCCGCGCATCCTCATCGCGGCCGGGGGCACGGGCGGGCACATGTTCCCCGCACAGGCGCTGGCCGAGACGCTGCTGGCACAGGGCTGGAAGGTCACCCTGTCCACCGATGCGCGCGGGGCGCGCTATGCCGGCGGCTTCGCGCCGCAGGTCGCGGTGCGCCGGGTGTCCTCGGCCACCTTCGCGCGCGGCGGTATCGCGGCGCGGCTTCTGGTGCCGTTGCGCATCATCGGGGGGGTCCTGTCCACGCTGGTCCATCTGCGCCGCGCGCGCCCGGCGGTGGTGATCGGTTTTGGCGGCTATCCGACGATCCCGGCGCTGCTGGCGGCGTGGATTCTGCGGATTCCGCGCATGATCCATGAACAGAACGGGGTGCCGGGGCGGGTGAACAGGCTGTTCGCGCGGCGCGTGGATGCCTTCGCCTGCGGCACCTGGCCCTGTGCGCTGCCGTCCGGCGTGCAGGCCGAGCATACCGGAAACCCGGTGCGCGCCGCGGTGCTGGAGCGCGCGGGCGCGGCCTATATCCCGCCCGGCGATTACCCGATGAGTCTGCTGGTCATCGGCGGCAGCCAGGGCGCGCACATCCTGTCGCAGGTGGTGCCCGCCGCGCTGGCGGCGCTGCCCGAGGGGGTGCGCGCGCGGCTGCGGGTGGCGCATCAGGCACGGCCCGAAGACCACGAAGCCGTCACCGCCGCCTATGCCCAGGCCGGCATCAGCGCCGAGGTCGCCGCCTTCTTCGAGGATGTGCCGCGCCGGCTGTCGGAGGCGCAGCTCGTCATCTCGCGCGCGGGGGCGTCCTCGGTTGCCGATATCGGCGTCATCGGGCGCCCGTCGATTCTGGTGCCGCTGGCGGGGGCGATGGACGACCATCAGACCGCGAATGCCCGCGCCCTGGTCGAGGCCGAGGCGGCGATCCGCATCCCCGAATCCGCGCTCGATCCGGACAGCCTGGCGCGCAGCATCTGCGACGTTCTGGAAAACCCCGATGCGGCGGCGCTGATGGCCCGGAACGCGCTGGCCAGCAGCCGCCCGGATGCGGTGGACAGGCTGGCGGCGATGGTGCATGCGCTGGCCTCGGCCGACAGTCACGCAAACGGCGCGCAGGCCGGCGGCCCCGCGCGGGAAGGGGATTCTCGATGAGTGCGGCGACCAAGCTGCCCGGCGGGCTGGGCGCGATCCATTTCATCGGCATCGGCGGCATCGGCATGTCCGGAATCGCCGAGGTGCTGCTGACACTGGGCTATGAGGTGCAGGGCTCGGATCTGAAATCCGGCCCGATCACCGAGCGCCTCGAACGCCTCGGCGCGCGCATCTTCATCGGCCAGGCCGCCGGCAATCTGGAGGGCGCCGAGGTCGTTGTGGCCTCGACCGCGATCAGGCCGGACAATGTGGAACTGGACGCGGCGCGGCGCGCCGGGCTGCCGGTGGTGCGCCGCGCCGAGATGCTGGCCGAGCTGATGCGCCTGCGCTCCAACATCGCGGTGGCCGGCACGCATGGCAAGACCACGACGACCACGCTGGTCGCCACGCTGATGGATGCCGGCGGCTTCGACCCGACGGTGATCAATGGCGGCGTGATCCATGCCTACGGCTCGAACGCGCGCGCCGGCGCGGGCGAATGGATGGTGGTCGAGGCCGACGAATCCGACGGCTCCTTCAATCGCCTGCCCGCCACCATCGCCATCGTCACCAACATCGATCCCGAACATCTGGAACACTGGGGCAGTTTCGACGCGCTTCGCGCGGGGTTCGATCAGTTCGTCTCCAACATCCCCTTCTACGGGCTGGCGGTGTGCTGTTCGGACCATCCCGAGGTGCAGGCGCTGGTCGGGCGGCTGACCGACCGGCGGGTGGTGACCTTCGGCTTCAACGCGCAGGCCGATGTGCGCGCCGTCAAACTGCGCTACGCCGGCGGGGTGGCGCATTTCGACATCGCGCTGCAGGGCGAGGGCGCGCTGATCGAGGGCTGCACCCTGCCGATGCCGGGCGATCACAACGTCTCCAACGCGCTGGCCGCCGTCGCCGTGGCGCGGCATCTGGGCATGAAGCGCGAAGAGATCCGCGCCGCGCTGGCGCGCTTTGGCGGCGTGAACCGGCGCTTTACGCGCGTGGGCGAGGCGGGCGGCGTCGCCGTGATCGACGATTACGGCCACCACCCGGTCGAGATCGCCGCCGTGCTGCGCGCGGCGCGCCAGGCCGTCGAGCCGGGCGCGCGGCTGATCGCGGTGCACCAGCCGCATCGCTATTCGCGGCTCGCGGCGCTGTTCGAGGAGTTCTGCACCTGCTTCAACGAGGCCGATCTGGTGGCCATCACCGATGTCTTCGCCGCCGGCGAGGCGCCGGTGCCGGGGGCCAGCCGCGACGATCTGGTCGCCGGGCTGCGGCGCCACGGGCATCGCAACGCACGCCGCGTGACCACGCTTGAGGACGTCGCCGCGCTGGTGCGTGCCGAAGCGCGCCCCGGCGACATGGTGGTGTTTCTGGGCGCGGGCAGCATCTCGGGCTGGGCGCATGCGCTGCCGGAACTGCTCTGACGGGGCTTGCGCGGGGACGCCGCGCCGGGGCAGGTTGGTGACGGCGCGTGTTCGGGTCTCGAATGTCAGTGGCGACGACGATTCCGACATGATCCGAGACGCCGCCGACGGGCGGTCGTCGGCTGACCGGCTGCATCGAGGATTCGAGGCCGGTCGCGGAACACATGCACGATGCCCGGCAGGCTTTGCAGTGGGGCGCGGCTGTGCTTTGTAGAGTCGCGCCAACAACGGAGCCACCGCATGCCCCTCGTCATTCTCCTCAGCGCGCTGATCGGCGGTGGGGTGGGGTATTGGGTGGTGCGGGTGAAGCGGCGGATGGGGATCGGGCCGTCGTTGTGGGTGGTGCTCGCGGTGTTGGGGGTGCTGTTTTCCGGGCTGTTCGGGGTAATCCGGGGGTTCGAGCTGCTCGACGGGCCGGGGATCGTGGCGCTGGGGCTCGTGGTGGCGTTGCCGGCGGCCATCGGGGCGCTTGCGGGCCGCATGATCGGGCATTGGCGGTTCCGGAGGGACGATAATGGCTAGACGGCAAGGGCCGGCGCGATGACGCCGTCGCTGATTCTGGCGGCGCTGTGGGTGGTCGTCGCCGCGCTGATCGCGCTGTTTCTGCCGGTGCGCTGGCATTGGCGCGCGGCGCAGGGGCTGATCGTGGCCGGGCTGCCGATCCTGGGTTACGTCACCTTTGAGACCGGCGCGCTGGCGGGGGCGCTGGTTCTGGCGGCCGGCGCGTCGGTCCTGCGCTGGCCGTTGCGCTGGCTGGGGGCGGCGCTGCGCCGGCACCTGCGCCCCCGCCGGGACTGAGCGTCCCGCCAGGGGCGCAGCTACGCGCCGTCAGCCCCGGCGGCGCCGTGCGCCGCGGCCCGACCGGCCACCGACGCCACCGCCGGCCGCAGCCTCGCGCGAGGCCTCGGCGAAGGGCGTGCCCTCCTTGACGGCGTCGAGCACGCGCGAAAAGCGGATCCATTCGGCGCCGTTGGGGTCGTGGTTCATCAGGAAATTGGCGGCGCGGATGGCCTCCATCTCGACCTGTCGCACCGGATTCATGATGGCGCTGGTCATGCCAGCCGTGATCGCCATGGGCAGGAAGGCGGCATTGATGCCATGGCGGTTGGGCAACCCGAAGGAGATGTTCGACGCCCCGCAGGTGGTGTTCACGCCCAGCTCGTCACGCAGCTTGCGCACCAGCGCGAAGACCTGGCGGCCCGCGCTGCCCATCGCGCCCACCGGCATCACCAGCGGATCGACGACGATGTCATGCGCCGGGATGCCGTGATCGGCGGCGCGCTCGACGATCTTGCGCGCGACGGCGAAGCGCACCTCGGGATCCTCGGAAATGCCGGTGTCATCGTTGGAGATCGCCACCACGGGCACATTGTACTTGCGCACCAGCGGCAGGATGGCTTCCAGCCGCTCCTCCTCGCCGGTGACGGAATTGAGCAGCGGCCGCCCCTCGGCGCAGGACAGCCCCATCTCCAGCGCCGCGGGCACCGAGCTGTCGATGCACAGCGGCACATCGACCAGTCCCTGTACCAGCCCGATCATCTTCTCCATCAGGGGCGGTTCGGTCTGGTTGGGGTCCGGGTTGGAATTGTAGACGACCCCCGCATTCACATCGAGCACCATCGCCCCGCAGGCGACCTGTTCCAGCGCGTCCTTCTCGACGGTGGAGAAATCGCCGGCCTCCAGCTCGGCGGCGAGCTTCTTGCGTCCGGTGGGGTTGATACGCTCGCCGATCACGCAGAACGGCTCGTCGAAGCCGATCGTCACTGTTCTCGACTTCGATTCGACGGTGGTGCGGGTCATTGACGCTCCTTCAGGACTGCGCAGCGGGAGTGGCGGCGCGGCCGCCGTGACGGATCGCCCAGTCGGCATTGGCCTTTATGCCACCCAACGGGAAGAAATGCACCCGCTCGATGTTGAAGCCCGGCGTGACGGCGCTGTGCGCGGCAAGATCGGTGACAAGCCCGGTCGGCTCGAAGGGCAGCAGCAGCTTGGTCACGTCGCGCGCGCGCTTTTGCAGTACCGAAAGCGACGGCCCGACCCCGCAGGCGATGGCAAAGCGGATCAGCGTCTGCAGCTTGGCCGGTCCCGCCACGCCGATATGGATGGGCAGGTCGATGCCGTCCGCCGCCAGCCGGTCGGCCCAGGCGATGAGCGGCGCGGCCTCGAAGGCGAACTGCGTGACGATGGCCATGCGTGCATCGCTGCGCTGGGCGAAGGCGTGCTTCCAGCGCAGCGCCTCCATCACCTGCGTATCGCCGCCGCCGGGATCGATATCGCGGTTGCCCTCCGGGTGGCCGGCCACATGCAGACGGTCGAACCCGTCGAAGGCCCCCGACTCCATCAGCTGCATCGCATTGTCGAACGTGCCGGCGGGCCGGGCGATGCCGCCGCCCAGCAACAGAGCCTGGCGCACCCCCGCCTCGCCGCGATAGCGTGCGACCCAGTCGGCGAGCGTGGCGTGATCGGCGATGAGACGCGCGGGGAAATGCGGCATCGGCTCGAACCCCTCGCGGCGCAGCCGCGCGGCGGTGGCGACCATCTCGTCGATGGGCGTGCCCTCGATATGCGCGATGTAGACGCGCGTACCGGCCGGCAGAAGCTGGCGGAAATCATCGATCCTGGCGGCCGTGCGCGGCATCACCTCCATCGAGAATCCGTCGAGGAAGGCCTCGACACGCGGATCGGGGGGCGGCGCGGCGGGCTCCGCGCGGCGGAAATTCAGTAATGCCATGACGGTCTCCCACAGTTTGCGCGTTGTCACGCCCAGCCTTCGTTTGCAATCAGTCGCCGCAGCGCCTCGTCGTCGTAATCGGCTTCCAGCCGCGCCGCCTCGGCGCTTGCGACATCCTCGGGTGCACCTGCGACCTCGACCGGCGCGCTCTTGCGCCACTCGGCCATGTAGGCGTCGGCGTCGCGCGCGCCGATCTTCATGGCGCAGCGGTCGATGGCCTGCTCGAACCGCTCGGGCAGCGGCATCTTGACCGCCTTGCGCCCCTTTCCGACGATGATCTGCGCGGGAATGTCGCGCCAGTAGACGTATGTAAGCTGCGGCATGGTCGGTCTCCTTGCTTGCCCTCAATACGGGGCCGTGCGCCGGCCATCGGGCCGGATTTCGACACAACCTGTCGTTCCTGCGACCCCTGACCCGGATTTGTCGCGCCGTGATCGGGCGGCTGCGGGCTGGCGCTGCGCGCGGCGGCGCGCTAGGTGGCCGGGATGAAAGGAATGACCCGGGCATGAGCCTCGAATCCTGCAGCGAAACCGTGGCGCGCGGCGATCCCGACCGCTTTCTTTCCGCGATGGCCGCCGAGCCCGAGGACCGGGCGCGCCTCATGCCGCTTTACGCCTTCAATCTGGAAATCGCGCGCGCGCCCTGGGTCAGCCAGGAGCCGCTGATCGCCCAGATGCGGCTGCAATTCTGGCATGATGCGCTGGATGCGCTGCGCGGCGATGCGCCGGTGCCGGCGCATGAGGTGATGGACCCGCTCGCGCAGCTGGTGCGCGCGCAGGCCCTGCCTATTGCGCCCCTGCAGGCGATGGTGGCTGCCCGCCAGCACGATATCGAGCGCGCGCCCTTCGACGATGCGGGCGCGCTCTGGGCCTATCTCGATGCGACGGCGGGCAATCTCATGTGGGTGGCCGCGCACGCACTGGGTGCCACCGACGGCGCTGAGCCGGTGGTGCGCGACATGGCGGCGGCGTCGGGGCTGGCCGCCTGGCTGGTCGCGGTGCCCGCGCTGGAGGCGCGCGGCCGGCGCCCGCTGGCCGATGGGCGCCCGCAGGCGGTCGCCGAATTGGCGCGCGAGGGGCTGGCCGCGCTGCGCCGGGCCCGCGCGCGACGTTCGGAGGTGGCCCGGCGCGCGGCGCCCGCGCTGCTGGCGGGGTGGCGTGCCGGGCCGCTGCTGCGGCAGGCCGCGGCGGAGCCGGGGCGCGTCGGCGCCGGGCAGCTGGTGCAGTCGGAATTCGCCCGGCGCGGCAGCCTGCTGCTGCGCAGCGCCACGGGATGCTGGTAGCCCGTCCAACCCGTCCCCGTCGATGCCGCGCGCGCCAGTGCGCACCGGCCGGCGTCAGCCGGGAGGATCGGCCCCGTCCTCGGATGATGTCACGCAGCCGGCGGCGCGGTCGCGGTAATGGCGCAGCACATGCAGGCGGATCGCCGAGGCGAGGCCGGTCTGCTCCGGGTCGCGCTGGGCGTCGACCTCGGCGGCGAGGCTGTTGACCGCCTTGCCGTCGTCCGCCGCGATGTCGCGAAAGGCCTGCCAAAAGGCATCCTCCAGTGACACGCTGGTGCGGTGCCCGCGCAGTGTGAGCGAGCGCTTGCGCGGGCGGTCGTTCATTCGCGGCGGTGCCCGTCGAGGTCGTCGCGGGCCTTTTGCGCGCGTGCGCGCTGCAGATCGCGTTCGGGCTTGCTGCGGCCATGCAGCGCGGCGCTGGCGTCGCCGTCGGCGCGCTTGCGGGCACGGGCGCGCTGCTTGCGGGCCTGGCGCAGACTGACGACGCCGCCGCTCATGTCGCGGGCCGGGGGCCGATCATCTGCTCGGGGCGCACGACCCGATCGAAGGTCGCCTCATCGACGAAGCCCAGATTGACGGCCTCCTCGCGCAGCGTCGTGCCGTTCCTGTGCGCGGTCTTGGCGACCTTGGTGGCGTTGTCGTAGCCGATCTCGGGCGCGAGCGCGGTGACCAGCATCAGCGACTCGCGCATCAGCTTCTCGATGCGGTCGGTGTTGGCCTCGATCCCGGTGACGCAATTATCGGTGAAGGCAACCGCCGCATCGCCCAGAAGTTGCATGGATTGCAGCACGTTATAGGCCATCATCGGCTTGAAGACATTGAGCTCGAAATGCCCCTGCGAGCCCGCGAAACCGACTGCCGCGTCGTTGCCCATCACTTGCGCGCAGACTTGGGTGAGCGCCTCGCATTGCGTGGGGTTGACCTTGCCGGGCATGATCGAGGACCCTGGCTCGTTCTCGGGCAGGATCAGTTCGCCCAGCCCCGAGCGCGGCCCCGAGCCTAGAAAGCGGATGTCGTTGGCGATCTTGAACAGCGATCCGGCGACGACGCGCAGCGCGCCCGACATCTCGACCAGCGCGTCATGCGCGGCCAGCGCCTCGAACTTGTTGGGCGCGGTGGTCAGCGGCAGCCCGGTGATGCGCGCCATCCCGGCCGCGACCCGCTCGGCCCAGCCTTCGGTCGTGTTCAGCCCGGTGCCGACGGCGGTGCCGCCCTGCGCCAGCTCCTGGATCGCCGGCATCGCGGCGCGCAGGCGGCGCAGCCCCATCGCGACCTGATGCGCGTATCCCGAGAACTCCTGGCCCAGCGTCAGCGGCGTCGCGTCCTGGGTGTGGGTGCGGCCGATCTTGATGATGCCCTCGAACGCCTCGGCCTTGGCGTGCAGCGCCGCATGCAGCCGCTCCAGCCCGGGCAGCAGAATGTCGCGCGCCGTCATCGCGGCGGCGATATGCATCGCCGTGGGGAAAGTGTCGTTGGAACTCTGCCCCATGTTGCAATGATCGTTCGGGTGCACCGGGTCCTTCGAGCCGATCTCGCCGCCCAGCATCTCGATGGCGCGGTTGGCGATCACCTCATTGGCGTTCATGTTCGATTGCGTGCCCGAGCCGGTCTGCCACACCACGAGCGGGAAGTGATCGTCGAGCCTGCCGTCGAACACCTCCTGCGCAGCGGCCGCGATGGCGTCGCCGCGCCGCCTGTCCAGCGCGCCCATTTCGACATTAACCTCGGCGCAGGCCTTCTTGATTGCGCCGAGGGCGCGCACGATGGCAACCGGCTGGCGTTCCCACCCGATGGGGAAATTGTGGATCGACCGCTGCGTCTGCGCGCCCCAGTAGCGGTCCGCGGGGACTTCGAGCGGGCCGAAGCTGTCGGTTTCGGTGCGGGTATCGGTCATGCGGGACTCCTCGATGTGGCGATGGTGTCATACCGCCATGACGGGCGAGGTCAATGCGCGCGCCGACTACTTGCGGAACTTGTCGAGGCTGACGACCTCGGCCTCGCGCTGGGTGTCGCCCTCGGCGTCCTCGCCGTCATCCTCATGCATCGGGGCGTCCTCGGCGTCGGCCTCGGCGCTGGCTTGCGTCTCGAAGCGCAGCCCGAACTCCACCGAGGGGTCAACGAAGGTCGAGATCGCGTCGAAGGGAACATAGAGCGGCTCGGGCTGGTCACCGAAGTTGAGCGTGATGGAAAATCCGTCCTCATCCACGACGAGGTTCTCGAACCAGTGCTGGATGACGATCGTAATCTCGTCGGGATAGCGCTCCAGCAGCCAGTCGGCCATGCGCACATCGGGGTGGCGCGTGTTCATCGTGATGTAGAAATGATGCTCGCCGGGCAGGCCGTCGGCTGCCACATCCTCGAGCACCTTGCGGATCAGGCTGCGCATGGCGTCATGCATCAGGTTGCCGTAATCGATAGAGCGGGACATCGCGAAGCCTTCCTTTTGCCGTCTGTCAGCATAAGGGATTCGTCCGTGAAGGAAAGGGTGCGTGGCACCTGCCCGCGCCGCGACGCGATCGGGGTTCGCACGAAAAGGGGAGGGAAAGTGCAGGCTTCTGTTGCCAGGTGCCTGCGAACCCCGCCAGGCCGTTGCTAGACGGCTGGACTTCAGTTTCGGTCTTGTTACCGCTTACGCAGCAACGGCGACCGGAGCACGGTTGTCATTGGCAACTGTACTTTTTGCACCGATAACGGTGGTGGCTCACCGGGCGAAAGCAACACCTTTACACGTTCGTCGATCCTGTTTCGGCCCCATGATCCGCCAATGCGGGCTTTTGGTGGAGCCGCCGGGTACCGCCCCCGGGTCCGAACCGCTTATTCCGTGCGCGTTTATCGCCATAGTCCCTTGCGAGACACGGTAAAGATACGCAGCCCGCCAGCGGCTTTCAAGGGCGATGCGGCGAAGTTTTCCCGCCCCGGCGCCGGATCAGAGCCGGTCCATCGGCACCGATCGGCCGTCGTCGCCCATGATGCGCACATTGGCGCGCCGTATCGCGCGGGGTTCGCTGGCGCCGACGGAATGCGCGATGATTTCCACCTCCTGCTGAATGCAGCGCGCATAGGCGGCGACGCGGCGGTACTTCTCATCCGGGACCAGCCCGCGCTGCAGCTGCGGATCATGCGTGGTGATACCGGTCGGGCAGGTGTTGCGGTTGCATTTCAGCGCCTGGATGCAGCCCAGCGCGAACATGAATCCGCGCGCATTGGTGACGAAATCCGCGCCCGCCGCGAGCGCCCAGGCCACGTCGCCGGGATTGACCAGCTTGCCGCTGGCGATCAGGCGCACCCGGCCCTTCAGGCCGAAGGCCTGCAGCATGTCCGCCACCTGCGGCAGCGCCTCGCGTATCGACACGCCGACAAGGTCCATCAGCGGCATCGGGGCCGCCCCGGTGCCGCCTTCGCCGCCATCGAGGGTGATGAAATCCGGCGCGGCGTCGTCGCCGCGCGCCGTGATCGCGCGAAACAGCGCCTCGAAGCTGGCCTCGGTGCCGAAGACCGTCTTGAAGCCGACAGGCTTGCCGGTGACCTTGCGGACATGCGCGATCATGTCCAGAAGCTGCGTGTCATCGCCGATCTCGGGGTGGCGGTTGGGCGAGATGCTGTCGCGCCCCTCGGGGATGCCGCGGATGGCGGCGATCTCGGGCGTGACCTTGCCGCCGGGCAGGATGCCGCCCTTGCCGGGCTTGGCCCCCTGCGCAAGCTTGATCTCGAACATGCGCAGCTGCGGATGCGCGGCGATCTCGCGCAGCCGGTCGTCGCACAGATTGCCCTGCGCGTCGCGCACGCCGTATTTCGCGGTGCCGATCTGGAACACCAGATCGCAGCCGCCGGACAGGTGATAGGGCGACAGGCCGCCCTCGCCGGTGTTGAGCCACACCCCCGCCTCGGCCGCGCCGCGCGACAGTCCCTCGACGGCCGGGCCGGAAATCGCGCCATAGCTCATCCCCGAGACGTTGATGACCGAACGCGCCGGATAGGGCGCGCGCGCTGTCGGCCCGATCAGCAGCGGGGCGGTGCCCGGCACCTGATCGTCGAGCGGCGGGTAGGCGGCATTCACGAAGATCGGCGTGCCGACGACGTTGGTATTGCGGGTGGATCCGAAGGCGACGGTGTTGCCCTTGCCCTCGCTCGCGCGGGACACCCAGTCGCGCTGTGCACGGTTGAAGGGCAGCTCTTCGCGGTCCATCGCGAAGAAATACTGCCGGAAGAATTCCCCGAGCGTGGTGAAAAGCCCGCGAAAGCGCCCGATGACCGGATAATTGCGCCGGATCGCGTCGCCGACCTGACAGCGGTCGATCACGAACAGGACGGCCAGCACCAGAAAGGCGACCCCGATCGCCGCGATGAAACCCAGCGCTGCGATCTCGATCACGCGCGTCAGCCAGCCCGACCCGGTCATGGCGCCCTCTCCCCGATAGTTGGCGATGCGACACTGCGCAATGCGCGCCCGCACGGCAACCCGCGATCACGCGAAGGTGCGACGGCGCGGCGTTGGCGGTCAGTCCGCCTGCAGGGTCTCGAAGCGCAGCGCCTTGGCGGTGCGCGGGGCAAACCCCGCCCAGTAGCTGTGATCGTCCCCCGGGGTTCCATCCTCGCCGAGATCGTGGACCCCCTCCGCGGCGCGTTCGATCAGGTCGAGATAGCGCGCCTTGTCGCGATCGCCCTTCAGATGCAGATCCAGAAACGCGGTCGCGAAATGCTGCGCGATATTGTTCATGCGCACGCTGTCCCAGACCGCGTCGGCGTAATGCTCGAAGGGCGCGAAATCGAGCGTGTCCACCTCGGCCCAGCTTTCCGACGGGGCCGGGATCGGGGCGGCGGCGTTGTGATTGGCGCCCTCGAAGGTCAGCAGGTGGCGGGTCGTGCCCCGGGCCTGCTCGAAAATGGCGCGGATCGCGGGATACTGCGACACATCATCGGCGGACCCCGCCATCATCAGCGTCGGCACGCGCAGCCCGTCCAGCCCCTCCGCGTCCCAAAAGCCGGTGTTGTAGCCCCAGGGGCCGATGGCAATCAGTGCCTTTACGCGCGGGTCGATCAGGGCTTCGTGACTGTCGCTGCCGGCCATGTGGCGCCGCAGCAGCCCGTTGGGTGTGCCCCACTCGTATTCGGTGCTGGCCTCGGTGACGCCTGCGCCGCCCAGAACCAGCGCGCCGTAGCCGCCCATCGAATACCCCAGCACCGCGACCGTGTCGGTATCGGTGATCCCGGCCAGCGCGGGGGCGGTGTCATCGAGCGTGGCCATCGCGTCGATCGCAAAGCGCTGATCCAGCGCGCGGTTGTAAAGCGTCGATCCGAACGCTCCCTGGTCGGCATAGGTGCTGTCCGGGTGGTCCAGCGCCAGGGCGACATAGCCCTTGGAGGCGAGATTCTCGCCCAGATGGCTGAGCAGGAAGCGGTTGCCGGGGTAGCCATGGCTGATCACGACCAGCGGGAACTGCCCCTGTGCCGCCGGTGTCGCGTCGCGGGTCGCCCGGCCTTGCAACGTGACCTCGGTCTGCCCGTCGCGCAGCCGCGCGGTATAGGTGCCGCCCGGGGCCGTGCCCTCTGCCGCCGGATACCAGATTTCCGCAGTGATGTCGCGGTCGTACAAGGGTTCCTGCGTTTCGTTGACATTGATGATGTCGATGCGGTCGGGGTCGGTGAAGCGCATCTGGCGCACGCCGACCGGATGGGCGCCATGCGCGGCCAGCTCGGGCGCGTCCGGGCGGATCAGGTCGATGCGGTTTTCGGCGGCCAGTGCCGGGGCCGCGACCAGCGCCCCAACCGCGACGGCTGCATATGTCTGCTTCATTTCCGGCGTCCTCCCGTGATCTGCTTATCCCGCCTTGCGCACCACGCGCGGGGTCTCGCTGCCCGAGGGCGCAAGCTAGCGTGGGCTCCCGCCGGGTCCAGTCACGAATCCGGGACGTCAGCGCCGCGCCGTCACCGTTTTCACGCCCATCACCCGGGCGCGTGCGCGCGGATCGGTGTCGAACAGCGCGGCGAGCTGTTCGGTCATCGCCCCCGCCAGTTGCTCGGCGTCGGTGATGGTAACGGCGTGCTCGTAATAGCGCGTGACGTCGTGGCCGATGCCGATGGCGATCAGCTCCACGGCGCGGCGGCGTTCGATCATCGCGATGACGTCGCGCAGGTGCTTTTCGAGATAATTCGCTGGGTTGACCGACAGGGTCGAGTCGTCCACGGGCGCCCCGTCCGAGATCACCATCATGATGCGGCGCGCCTCGCGGCGTCCGGCGAGGCGGCGATGCGCCCATTCCAGCGCCTCGCCGTCGATATTCTCCTTGAGCAGGCCTTCCTTCATCATCAGGCCCAGATTGCCGCGCGCCCGCCGCCACGGGGTGTCGGCGCTCTTGTAGATGATGTGGCGCAGATCGTTCAGCCGTCCGGGGCCCTGCGGGCGCCCCTCGGCCAGCCAGCGTTCGCGCGACTGCCCGCCTTTCCAGGCGCGGGTGGTGAAGCCCAGGATCTCGACCTTCACCGCGCAGCGCTCCAGCGTGCGCGCCAGCACCTCGGCACAGATCGCGGCAATGGAAATCGGCCGCCCGCGCATCGAGCCGGAATTGTCCAGCAGCAGCGTGACCACGGTGTCGCGGAACTCGGTGTCTTTCTCGACCTTGAAGCTCAACGGCGTCGTCGGATTCGCGACCACGCGCGCCAGCCGGCCGGCATCGAGGATGCCTTCCTCGCGGTCGAACTCCCATGACCGGTTCTGTTGCGCCTGAAGCCGGCGCTGCAGCTTGTTGGCCAGCCGCCCCACCGCACCCTTGAGCGGGTCGAGCTGCTGATCGAGCCAGGCGCGCAGCCGCTCCAGCTCGGCCGGGTCGGCGAGATCCTCGGCGCGAACCTCCTCGTCGAACGTCGTGGAGAAGGCGCGGTAATCCGGGTCGGCCTCGGAATGCGGGGCGGGGGGCGGCGGCTCCAGCGGAGCCTCGCCTTCTGGCAGCTCGGTCTCCTCCACCATCTCGTCGTCATCGGCCTGTTCGGGGGTCATGTCGGCCTGCGACGCGTCCTGCTGGTCCTCTTCCTCGGACTGGTCGTCGTCGCGGTCTTCCTCGCTGCCCTCGCTGTCGGGGTCTTCCTGTTGCTGCTCGTCCTCCTCGGCGGTTTCGGCGTCGTCTTGCTGATCGTCCTGCTCGTCGGGGTCGTCGCCAAGCTGATCGCCGTAGCCGAACTCCTCGATGACGCGCCTTGCGAGGCGGGCGAATGCCGCCTGATCGGTCAGTGTGCTGTCGAGTGTGCCGAGCGTCTCGCCGGCCTGGCCCTCCATGAAATCGCGCCACAGCGCCATGACATTGTCGGCCCCTTCCGGCAGCGGGCGGCCGGTGGCCAGATGCCGGATCAGGTAACCCGCCGCCTGCTCCAGCGGGGCGTCAGCGGCCGCGGTGATCTGGGCATAGCCCTTGCGCGCGGCCTCATGCGCGATGCGCGCGTCGATATTGCCGGCGGTGCCCGGCATGTCGCGATTGCCCATCGCCTCGCAGCGCGCGGTTTCCATGGCCTCGTAAAGGGCGCGCGCCATCTCGCCCTGCGGCGCATAGCGCGCGTGAACGGCATCGTCATGATACCTGCGCCGCAGCGCCAGCGCATCGGCGGTCCCGCGCGCCAGCAGGATCTCGTCGCGACTCATCCGGCGGGTGACCTGCGGCAGCCGCATCGAATCCTTCGTCATCCCCGGCGGGTCCACCGAATAGGTGACCGTCAGATCGCCGTCATCCGCCAGCGTCTTGGTGGCTTCGGCGAGCGCCTTCTTGAACGGATCGGCCGGGTTGTCGCTGGGTCTGTTCATCTTCAGGTCCTGTTCGGTGCGCGCCCGGCAGCGCGGCGTCCGCCCCGGTGGCGGCGACGGTGCCGGCGCGGCGCCGCGGCGCGCGCCCGGGTCAGCCCAGGCTCATGCTCACCGCGCTTTCCGGCAGCTCCTCGTCGAAGCAGCGCTGATAGAACTCGGCCACGGTCTGGCGTTCGAGCTCGTCACACTTGTTCAGGAAGGTCAGCCGGAACGCATAGCCGATATCCCGGAAAATGCGCGCATTCTCGGCCCAGGCGATCACGGTGCGGGGCGACATCACGGTGGACAGGTCGCCATTCATGAAGGCGGTGCGCGACATGTCCGCGACCGTCACCATCTGGCTGATCTCCTTGCGGCCCTTGGCGGTGTTGTAGGCCGGGTTCTTCGACAGCACGATCGCGGCCTCGGCATCATGTGACAGGTAGTTGAGCGTGGCCACCAGCGACCACCGGTCCATCTGGCCCTGATTGATCTGCTGGGTGCCGTGATAGAGCCCCGTCGTGTCGCCCAGCCCCACGGTGTTGGCCGTCGCGAACAGCCTGAAGGCCGGGTGCGGGGTGATGACCTCGTTCTGGTCGAGCAGCGTGAGCTTGCCGTCGGCCTCGAGCACGCGCTGGATGACGAACATCACGTCGGCGCGCCCGGCATCGTATTCGTCGAAGACGATGGCGCAGGGGTTGCGCAGCGCCCAGGGCAGGATCCCTTCCTGGAAAACGGTGACCTGCTTGCCGTCCTGCAGCTTGATGGCGTCCTTGCCGATCAGGTCGATGCGGCTGATGTGGCTGTCGAGATTGACGCGGACCGTGGGCCAGTTGAGGCGGGCGGCGACCTGCTCGATATGGGTGGATTTCCCGGTGCCGTGATACCCCTGGATCATCACGCGGCGATTGTACTGAAAGCCCGCAAGGATCGCGAGGGTGGTATCGGGGTCGAACTTGTAGGTCGAATCCAGTGCCGGGACCCGGTCGCCGCCCTCGGCGAAGCCCTTGACCGTCATGTCGCTGTCGATGCCGAACACCTCGCGCACCGAGATCTCCTCGGTCGGTTTCGCCGTCGTGTCCATGTTTCCGTCTGCCATTGTGGTCCTCGAATTGCGGGCCCGGTTCTCGCCCCCGCCTGTTCCTGAAGTATATTGCACATGCGTGCAAGGGAAAGGCGTGTCGCCTCATCCCGCCTTGCGGAACCGCAGGAATGTGAACATGCCAAGGGGCGGGAAGGATGTGCGCTCCTCCAGTTCGAGGCCCGGCACGCCCATGATCCGGTCCTGCTCGAAATCGGAATGCCAGCCGAGCAGGTTGGCCAGCGGTCCCGCGCCGCGTTCCAGCACGGCGAGGGCTCCGCGTTCGCGCTTGAAATGGTTGAGGATCAGCACCTCGCCACCGGGCCTGCACACCCGCGCCATCTCGCGGATGACCTTTTCCGGCTCGGGCACCACCGAGACGAGATACATCCCCACCACGATGTCGAAACCGTCATCGGGGTAGTCGAGCTCCCGCGCATCCATGTCGCGCAGTTCCGTGATATGATCCAGCCCCTGCGCCGCGACCTTGGCGCGCGCCTTCTCCAGCATCTCGCGCGAGACATCCATGCCGGTGATGCGCAGATGCGGCTGGTATTCGGGCAGGGTCAGCCCCGTGCCGACACCCACCTCGAGCACGGATCCGGCGCGCGTGTTGATGTAGCGCACCGCGCGCCGGCGCCCGGCGCCGGTGACGCGCCCGAAGGTGCTGTCATAGATCGGTGCCCAGCGCTTGTAGCTCCTGTCGACGGCCTCGATGTCCATCTTCCTGTCCTTTCCTCAGCGCGCCTTGCGGCGGCGCGATGTCACGCCGACCCATATCAGCGTCCCCGCATACACCAGATCGAGGACGACGAAAAACAGCCAGACCCGGGTGAGCATGACGCCGACAAGGACCGCCGCCGCGATGAGTACCCAGGGCGCACGCTCGCGCGGGATTCGCAACGCGCGCGGCGACAGCGTCGGCACCCTGCTGACCATCAGCAACGCGATCAGCCCGAGATAGGGCGCCACGATCAGCGGATGGCGCGTGAAATCGAACAGCTCCGCATGGGTGGCAAAGACCGGCAGCAGCGCGAGGAGCGCCCCCGCCGGCGCCGGCACCCCCACGAAACGCGGCGCGACCTTGGAGCGTTCCGGAATCGGTGCTGCGAGCCCCACATTGAAACGCGCCAGCCGCAGGCAAGCGCCGATCACGTAGATCAGCACGAAGATCCAGCCCGTATCGGGCGCGTCGCTCAGCGCGAAGAAAAACACCACGATCCCGGGCGCGACCCCGAAACAGACGAAATCCGACAGCGAGTCAAGCTCGGCGCCGAGGGCGGATTCGGCGCGCAACCGCCGCGCCGTGGGGCCGTCGAGCCCGTCAATCACGGCGGCGAGCACGATCAGCCCGGCGGCGATCTCGAAGCGCCCCTCGATCGCGAAGCGAATCGCCGTGAGCCCGGCACACAGCCCCAGTATCGTCAGCAGGTTGGGCAGCAGCGTCAGCAGCGGCAGCGGATCGCGGGGGCTGCGCTTGCGGGCCATTACTGGACCCGGCCGGGGCGCGCGGGCTCGTCGCTCGCAAGGTCGGCGATGACGGTTTCTCCGGCCACGGTGGTCTGCCCCTCTGCGACAAGAGGGGCGACGCCGTCCGGCAGATAGACATCGAGCCGCGAACCGAAGCGGATCATGCCGAAGCGCGCCCCGGTCTGCAGCGCGGCGCCTTCGCTGACCTCGCACAGGATACGCCGCGCCACGAGCCCGGCGATCTGCACCACGCCGATCTCGCGCCCGTCGTCAAGCGCGATGACCAGCCCGTTGCGCTCATTGTCAGCACTCGCCTTGTCAAGCGCGGCGTTGACGAACTTGCCGGGCCGGTAGGCGATGCGGGTGACGGTGCCGCCGGCAGGCGCACGGTTCACATGGCAGTTGAACACATCCATGAAGACGCTGATGCGGATGCGCGGCTGCGCACCCAGGCCAAGCTCTTCGGGCGGCGCGGCAGGTCCAACGCCCGAGACCACGCCGTCGGCCGGGCTGACCACGAGGCCCGCGCGATCCGGCGTCACGCGTGGCGGATCGCGAAAGAAGTAGTAGCACCACACGGTCAGGCCGAGCCCGATCCAGCCCAGCGGCGCCCAGATCAGGAACAGCACCAGCGTTGCCGCCGCGAAGCCCGCGATGAAGGGATATCCCGCCCGATGGACGGGCATGACGAGGGAAGAGAAGGTGTCGCCCGGCACGCCCGGCTCCTTGTCGCTGGGCCGCCTCAGTCGCGGAAGTTGCGGCTTTCCTTGATCTGCTCCCAGGCCCACACGACCTCTTGCAGGCGATCCTCGTCGGCGCGGGTGCCGCCGTTCTTGTCGGGGTGCAGATCCTTGACCAGGCTCTTGTACTGGGCACGGATCTCGGCGCGGCTCCAGTGGTCGCGCCCGTCCAGGATCTCCAGCGCACGCCGCTCGACCGCGGGCAGGCGGCGGGTGCCGGTCTGGGCACGGCCGGGATTCTGCGTCGCTTTCTCGCCCAGCAGCTCGTGCGGGTCCTCGATGCCCAGACGCTGCCATGCGCGGCTTTCGTCCTTGCTGCCGAAAGGACGCGTCGCGCGGCCCCAGACGCGCTCATTCTCCAGCGTCTCGGACATCTCGTCGTCGCTCTGCCCGTGGAAGTAGTTCCACTTCAGGTTGTACTCGCGCACATGGGTCCGGCAGAACCAGAAATATTCATCGAGCTGCTCAGGCGATTTCGGCGCGCGGTACTGGCCACGTTCGGTGCAGCCGGGATGTTCGCACTGGCGCTGCGATGTCTCGAAAGCCCCCGACATGCCGCGTTTGCCGCGGTTGCGACGCTTCTTGTCCGCAGAGACACGAATGTCGAAATCAAACGGTGAACGCTGAGACATCAAACGGCCCTTTCCGACTCGGGGGCGTGAGTTTAGGTGTTTTGACGACGCATTGAAGGGGGTTGACAGCTCAAAATGACTATAACGCAGGAAATCCGCACGCGGCTCGAGGACGCATTCGCGCCGACCCGGCTCGAGGTCGTGGATGACAGCGAGTCGCATCGCGGCCATGCCGGCTTTCGCGAAGGCGGCGAAAGCCACTTCCTGATCACCATCCACGCCCCGGCTTTTGCCGGAATGACCCGGTTGCAGCGCCATCGTGCGGTTCATGAGGCGCTGGGGGCGGATCTCGTCGGGCGGATTCACGCGCTGGGCCTGACGGTGCGCGGCTAGAGGGGCGCTGAAACAGCCCTCCTGCAACCACAGCTCAAGCGTCAAACCGGGAACCTGCTCCCCCAGGCGCTGGCCACAAGACCTCGCCCGGGCGGCGCCCGACCCTTCCCCCGGGAGGGCGCGGCGCGGTTTACCGGCTGGAAAGGCACACCGCCTAGTTCTGGGCGACGGGTCGGGGCAGGCGCGCCGTGCAGATGTCGCAGGTTCTCGATTCGCCGGCGATGTCGCGCCGGGCGATCAAGGGAGGCGCGGCCGTGCCGGACAGTTACCTGCTTGTGGATGGACGCCGGCTGCGCGCGCAGCGGCTTGTGGCGCGACTGCAGCGTGATGCGCCGGCTGCTCGCGTGGTGATCCGGGTCGCGACGGTGCCCGAGGCCATGGCGCAGATTGCGCAACAGGCGGGCGCGGGGCTTGTGGTGGCGGTGTCGGACGAGCTGACGGCCGATGCCCGGTTCACCGAGCTGCGCAGGGCGCTGCATGGGCGCGCGGCCCGCCTGCGGGTATATGCGGGCTCCGACCTGTCGCTGACCGATGCGGCCCTGATCGCGCAGATCCGCGACGATTGCGGGGAAGGGACAACCGGACTGGCGCGCCCCTCCGGCGCCCCGGTCCGGCCGGGCACGCCAGCGATCCCCGCGGCACCGGTGCCCACCGGCCGGGACATGCCGATCATCTGCATCGGGGCGTCGACCGGCGGCGTCGTGGCCCTGACGCGGGTTCTGGAAGCCTTCCCGGCGGATGCGCCCCCGACACTGGTGGTGCAGCACATCCTCGAGGGGTTCACCCATGGCGTGGCCGAACGGCTGGATCAGACCATCGCGCCGGCCGTGGCGGAGGCGTGCGACGGGACACCGCTGCGCCCGGGGCAGGTGCTCTTCGCCCCGGCGGCGGGCCGGCATCTGGAGATCGTGGGCAGGGGCGCGGCCCAATGCAGGCTGATCGAAGCACCGCCGCTGTCCGGGCACCGCCCCTCGGTCGACGCGCTGTTCACCTCGGCGGCACGGTTCGGCCCGCGCATCGTCGCTGCATTGCTGACCGGGATGGGGCAGGACGGCGCGGAGGGGCTGGAGCGGATCCGCGAGGCCGGCGGCCGCACCATCGCGCAGGACCGCGCCACCTGCACCGTCTTCGGCATGCCGCGCGCCGCGATCGCGCGCGGCGCGGCGCAGAAGGTGCTGCCGCTGGGTGCCATCGGGCCCGAGCTGCTGCGCCTGGCGCAGCCGAATGCACGTGGCGCGGGCGGGGGAGATGCGGCATGACGACGGGCCGGCCCGCTGTGATCACCGTCCTGCAGGGTCAGTACCGGGTGTCGGACCGGCCGGATGCGGTGATGTCGACAATTCTGGGGTCCTGCGTGGCGGCCTGCATCTACGACCCGGATGCGGGGGTCGGCGGCATGAATCACTTTCTGCTGCCCGGCATCGATACCGGGCAGGGCAGCAGCGTGCGCTACGGAGTCCACGCGATGGAGCTCTTGATCAATGCGCTTCTGGGCGCGGGGGCGCGGCGCGGCCGGCTTCAGGCCAAGCTTTTCGGTGGGGCCCGCATGACCACGGGCATGTGCGATGTCGGCGCCGCGAATGTCGAGTTCGCGCTCTGGTTCCTCGGGAATGAACGCATTCCCGTCATCGGGCGCAGCCTTGGCGGGGAACGCGGGCGCAAGCTGCGCTTTCGTCCGCATGACGGGCAGGCGCAGCAGATGTTCATGGCCGGCGTCGCGCGCACGCCCCCGCCGGTCGCCCCCGACGCCGCGGATGGCGGCGGTGATGTCACGCTGTTCTGACGGCGCCGGCGGCCCCGCATGCGCCGCGGTACCGGCCATGGCCCATGCCATGCGTACCGTCCCGGCGCCGCACCCGCCCGGCCGGTTGCCGTCAGAACAGGTCCAGGTTTCCCGGCGGGGCGGCGGGCTGATCGGCATTGCCCGAAAGCCTCTGGCGCAGCGCGCCGAGTCGCAGCGTCGCGGTCGCGGCGTGCAGCTCGATGCGCGGCTCGCAATCGGCCTCGGCGGCCAGAGTCTGGACGAAACGGCTCAGATCCTCGAGCGACTGGCGCAAGAGGTCGATGTCTTGCAATACCGGATCGTGCGCGCCGCCGCGGGCGCCGATGACCGCGTCGATCCGGGCGCTGCGCTCGGCCAGGGCACCGGTTTCGCGCCCCAGCCGCGCGAGCAGCTCCTGCAGGGAAATTTCGGTCACGCGGATCTCCAGTCAGTCCCGGCGCCCGTCGAGGCGCCGGTTCAGGGTGACATGGCGGTGTTTCCGGAGCGTTAACCGCCGCCGTCGCGTCAGCCCCGGATCGCCTCGAGCATGCGGTGCACATTGTCCGGGTCGGCATCGGGCGTGATGCCATGACCCAGATTGAAGATATGCGCCCCGCCCGCGAAGGCCGCACAGATGCGCCGCGTGGCCTGCACCAGCTCGGGTCCGCCGGAGACCATGTGCCGCGGGTCCAGATTGCCCTGCACGCAGCTGTCGCGCTGCACATGCGCGGCGGCCCATTCGGGGTCGACGGACTGGTCGAGCGCGACGCAATCGGCACCGCTGGCCGTGGCAAACCCCTCATACGCCGCCGCCGCGCCACGCGGAAAGGCGATCACGGAGACTTGCGGATGCCGCGCCTTCAAGGCGGTGATGATGCGTGTGATGGGGGTCAGGCTGTAGCGGCGAAAGGCCTCGCCCTGCAGCGATCCGGCCCAGCTGTCGAACAGCTTGACGACCTCGGCACCGGCCGCGATCTGCGCCGACAGATAGGCGATCGTCGCATCGGTGATCCGGTCGATCAGCGCATCGAACGCCTCGGGCGTGTCACGGCGCATCGCGTGGGCGGGGCCCTGATCGGGGGTGCCGCGTCCGGCGATCATGTAGGTCGCGACGGTCCAGGGCGCCCCGGCAAAGCCGATCAGCGTGGTCTGCGCGGGCAGGGCGGGCCGCACGAGGCGCAACGTCTGAAACACCGGCTCCAGCCGCTCGGCGACCGCGTCCGCCGGGCGCAGCGCCGCCACGCCCGCCGCATCCGTGATCGTCGAGAGCCGTGGCCCCTCGCCGGTGACGAACCACAGATCCGCACCGAGCGCCTGCGGCACAAGCAGGATGTCTGCGAACAGGATCGCGGCGTCGAAATCATAGCGCCGGATCGGCTGCAGCGTGACCTCGGCGGCGAGTTCCGGTGTGTAGCACAGGCTGAGGAAATCGCCCGCCTGCGCGCGTGTGGCCTTGTATTCGGGCAGGTAGCGCCCGGCCTGACGCATCAGCCAGACCGGCGGCGTGGGCAGGGTCTCGCCGGCGAGGGCGCGCAGGATGGGCTTCGTGGTCATGATGCGGACTCCGGATTGGCACTGCGCCGCGCCGCATGTGACGCGGCCGGTGGTTTCTTCCCGCGCCGCGCGGCATTTGTCAATGCAGCGGCGGTGCAGCCGCGGTTGCCACGTCGCGGCGCTGCGGCTATGCAGCCCGCATGACATCAAAGCTGCCCACCCCCGACACGCCGCTGCGCATCGGCACCCGCGGATCGAAACTCGCACTCAAGCAGGCCGAGGAGACGCGCGCGCGGCTGATGGCGGCGCATGAACTGCCCGAGGCCGCCTTCGAGATCGTGCCCATCAAGACCACCGGCGACCGGGTTCAGGATCGCCCGCTCAAGGAGATCGGCGGCAAGGGGCTGTTCACCCGCGAGATCGAGGCGGCGCTGCTCGATGGTGGCATCGACATCGCCGTGCATTCGATGAAGGACATGCCCGTTGCGCAGCCCGGGGGACTGCTGATCGATGCCTATCTGCCGCGCGCCGATCCGCGCGATGCCTTCGTATCGCCCGGCGTCGCCGAGCTGTCGGCGCTGCAACCGGGCCAGGTCGTCGGATCGTCCAGTCTGCGTCGGCGCGCGCAGATGCTCAACCGTCGGCCCGACCTGCAGGTGGTGGAGTTTCGCGGCAATGTGCAGACGCGGCTGCAGAAACTGTCGGACGGTGTGGCCGACTGCACCTTTCTGGCCTGGGCGGGGCTGACGCGGCTGGGCATGACCGATGTGGCGCGTCATCCGGTTGCACCGGAGGAGATGCTGCCGGCGCTGGCGCAGGGTGCCATCGGGATCGAGCGGCGCGCGGACGACGCCCGCGTCGCCGACCTGCTCGTGCCGATTCACGATCGGGTGACCGCGCAGCAATTGCTGGCCGAGCGCGCCTTCCTCGCCGCGCTCGACGGGTCCTGCGAAACGCCGATCGCCGGGCTCGCGCTGATCGCGGAGGGCGAGGTCTGGCTGCGCGGCGAGGTGCTGCGCCCGGATGGTTCGGAAAGCCTCGTCGATGAGGGGCGCGCACCGGTGGAGGACGGGGTCGAACTGGGCCGCGAGGTCGCGCAGCGGCTGCTGGCCCGCGCGCCCGAGGGGTTCATGGACTGGCGCCTGGAGGGTTGAGCGCGCCGGTCAGCTCGTGCCGGCGCGGAATATCAGCTTTTCCACCTTCGGGCCGATGGCTTCCACGATGCGCTGCACGCCGTCGGCGTTGGGGTGAATGCGGTCGTCCTGCAGCAGATCGGCGACGGAGTCGCCAGCCTCGATCCTGTCCGTGATGGGTTGCAGGAAATTCTCGTACAGCAGTACCTCATGCTCGGCGGCGAGTTCGGGGTAGATGGCGGCGAAATAGCGTTCGAAATCGGGGCCGTAATTGCCCGGCGCCGGCATCGCGGCCAGCAGGACCGGCACATCCGCCTTCGCCGCCTGCGTCAGGATGGCATCGAGATTCGCGCGGCTCTCGGCCGGGTCGATCCCGCGCAGCAGGTCGTTGCCGCCCAGGGCGACGATCATCGCATCGGGGTCATCGGCCAGCGTCCAGGCCATGCGCGCGCGCCCCCCGGCGGTGGTGTCGCCCGACACACCGGCATTGGTGACGCGCACATCATGGCCGCGCGCCTGCAGCCAGTCCTGCAGCACCGGCACGAAGCCGTCCTCCATCGGCAGGCCGAAGCCCTGCACCAGGCTGTCGCCCAGTGCGCTGATGGTGACGGGGGGCGTGGTCTGCGTGTCGGCGCTTGCGGGGGCGGCCCATGCCGCGAGCCCGATGAGCAACGCACCGCCGAGCGCGGCGCGCCGGTTGCACGACCGGCCCCGCACCCCATATCGTGGCGTCGAAAGTGCTGAAAGGAGCCACCTCATGGCGCAACCGGCCATATCGCTCAAGGATGCAAGCCTGACTCTGGAAGGCAATGCCGGCCCGGTCGAGATCCTGCGCGGGATCACGCTTGACATCGGTCGCGGTGAAACGGTCGGGATGGTGGGGCCTTCGGGGTCGGGCAAATCGTCTCTCCTCATGCTCATGGGCGGGCTCGAGCGGGCGACGGGTGGCTCCGTTGTCGCGCTGGGTCATGACCTGACTCCGATGGACGAGGATGCACTCGCGCGGTTCCGCCGGGGCAATATGGGGATCGTTTTTCAATCCTTCCACCTGATTCCCACCATGACCGCGCTGGAGAACGTGGCGACGCCGCTGGAACTTGCGGGTGTGCGCGATGCGTTCGAGCGCGCCGAAGCCGAGCTGCGCGAGGTCGGTCTCGGGGCGCGGCTGCACCATTACCCCGGTCAGATGTCGGGCGGCGAGCAGCAGCGTGTCGCGCTGGCCCGCGCCGCCGCGCCGCATCCCGCGATCCTGCTGGCCGATGAACCGACCGGCAATCTGGACAGCGCGACCGGCGAGACGATCATGGACCTGCTGTTCGCACTGCGCGACCGCTACGGCAGCACGCTGGTTCTGGTCACCCATGCGCCGGAGCTGGCGGCGCGCTGCGACCGGGTTGTCCGGCTGGAGGATGGCCGTATCGCGGGAGCGCAGGGCGCACGGAGGGCTGCCGAATGAACATGCGCTGCGCGGCGCGGATCGCCCGGCGCGAATTGCGCGGCGGGCTGCGTGCCTTCTGGGTCTTTCTGGCCTGTCTCGCACTCGGCGTGGGCGCCATCGCGGCCGTAGGTTCGGTGCGCACCAGCATCGAGGTCGGGCTCGAACGCGAGGGGGCCGTGCTGCTGGGCGGCGATGCGGAGATCGGCTTTACCTATCGGTTCGCCTCCGAAGGGGAGCGCGCCTGGATGGAGGACGCTGCCGAGCAGGTCTCGGAGATCGTGGATTTCCGGTCCATGGCGGTGACCGGTGCGGGCGCTCAGCAGGAGCGCGCGCTGACACAGGTAAAGGGGGTCGATGCGGCCTATCCGCTGGTCGGCTCGGTCCGGCTCGATCCGCCGATGCCTCTGGATGAGGCGCTGGAATGGCGCGACGGCCTGCCCGGCGCCGTGGTGGCGCCGCTTCTGGCCGACCGCATGGGGCTGGAGGTTGGCGACGTGTTCCGGCTCGGCACGCAGGAGTTCCGGCTTGCCGCGCGCCTGGTCGATGAACCGGACCGCAGCGCGGGCGGCTTCGGTTTCGGTCCGCGCACCATCGTCGAGCGGGCGGCGCTGGAAGGGTCGCAGCTGCTCAGCCCCGGGACGCTGTTCGATACCCATTACCGGCTGGAGCTGCCGGCGCAGACCAATCTCGATGCGTTGCGCGCCGAGGCCGAGGCGGAGCTGGGCGACAGCGGAATGCGATGGCGCGACTCGCGCAGCGGAGCGCCGCAGGTCGCGCGCTTCGTGGACCGGATCGGGGCGTTTCTGGTGCTGGTCGGCCTGGCCGGACTGGCTGTCGGCGGCGTGGGGGTGTCGGCGGCGGTGCGCGCCTATCTCGATGGCAAGACCGGCGTGATCGCGACGCTCAAGTCGATGGGCGCAGACGGGCCGACGATCTTCGCGATCTATCTGCTGCAGATCGGCGCGCTGACGGTGCTCGGCGTGGCACTCGGTGTTGCTCTGGGCGCGGGGGTTCCGTTGGTTCTGGCGCCGCTGATCGAGGCGCGGCTGCCGCTGCCGGCGGTGATCGGGCTCTATCCGGCGCCGCTGGCCGAGGCGGCGCTTTACGGCGCGCTGACGGCGCTGGCTTTCACGCTATGGCCGCTGGCGCGCACCGAGCAGGTCCGGGCCGCGGCGCTGTTTCGCGGCATTGGCGCCGAGGCGCGCGGCTGGCCCCGGCGGCGCTACCTGGTGGCGACGTTGCTGGTGCTGGGTGCGCTTGTCGGATCGGCGACGGCGTTTTCCGGAGTGGCGCTTCTGGCGCTTGCGATCGCCGCGGGCATCGCCGGGGCGCTTGCGGTTCTGGTCGTCGCGGCGGCCGGGCTGCGCCGGCTGGCGACGCAGGGCGCGCGCGCGCGCTGGGTGCGCGGGCGCACGGCGCTGCGCGCCGCCTTTGCAGCTATTGGCGGCCCGCGCGAGGAGGCCGCCTCGGTGATCCTTTCGCTGGGACTCGGGCTCACGGTTCTGGCCACGGTCGGGCAGATCGACTCGAACCTGCGCGGCGCGATCGAGCGCGATCTGCCGGCGCGCGCGCCGTCCTATTTCTTTGTGGATATCCAGTCGGATCAGCTCGACGGCTTTCTGGAACGCACCGAAACCGACCCGGCCGTCTCGCAGGTCGAGACGGCGCCGATGCTGCGCGGCTTCATCACCCGCATCAACGGCGAGCCCGCGCGCGAGGTTGCGGGCGATCACTGGACGCTGCGCGGCGATCGCGGCGTGACCTATTCGGCCACCCCGACCGAGGGCACGACGATCACCGACGGCGCGTGGTGGCCCGAGGATTACGACGGCCCGCCGCTGGTCAGCTTTGCCGCCGAGCCGGGCGCCGCGCTGGGGCTGGAGCTGGGCGACACCATCACCGTCAACATTCTGGGGCGTGACATCACCGCCGAGATCGCCAGTTTCCGCGAGGTCGACTTCTCGACCGGGGGGATCGGCTTCATCATGTCGATGACGCCGGGCGCGCTGGCCGGCGCGCCGCACAGCCATATCGCCACGCTGCATGTCGAGCGCGAGGCCGAGGGGCAGCTGCTGCGCGATCTCGCGACGCGCTATCCCAACATCACGGCGGTGAGCGTGCGCGAGGCCATCGACCAGGTCAGCGGGATCCTGTCGGGCATCGCCGCGGCGATTTCCTATGCCGCGCTGGCCACGCTGGTCACGGGCTTTGTCGTGCTCATCGGCGCGGCGGCGGCGGGCGAGCGCGCGCGCGTCTTCGAGTCGGCCGTGCTCAAGGCGCTGGGAGCGTCGCGTGGGCAGATCCTCACCAGCTTTGCGCTGCGATCGGCGGTGCTGGGTGCCGCGGCGGGGGCGGTCGCGATCATTGCGGGCGGGATTGCCGGCTGGGGGGTGATGCATTTCGTCATGGACACCTCTTTCCGCTTTGAATGGGTGTCGGCGCTGGGCATCGTCGCCGGCGGGGTCGCGGCGACGCTGCTGGCCGGGCTCGCCTTTGCGCTGCGCCCGCTCTCGGCGCGCCCGGCGCGCGTGCTGCGGGCGCATGAATAGCGCTGCGGACTTTCAACTCCGGCAGCCGCCGGGTAAGGGACCGCATGGCCATCACCCTGACATCGCTCGACCCGGGCGCATTCGACGCCTTTGACGAGGTGATCGACGCGCGCGCGCCGGCGGAGTATGCCGAGGACCATATCCCCGGCGCGGTCAATCTGCCCGTTCTCGACGACGCCGAGCGCGCGCGCGTCGGCACGATCTACACGCAGCAAAGCCCCTTCGAGGCACGGCGCATCGGCGCCGCGCTGGTCGCGCGCAACGTCGCGCGCCATCTGGAGCGGCATTTCGCTGCCCGCGGCCGCGACTATCGCCCGCTGGTCTATTGCTGGCGCGGCGGTCAGCGCTCGGGCGCCTTCGCGACGATCCTGCGGCAGGTCGGCTGGCGGCCCGAGACGCTGGAGGGCGGGTATCGCAGCTGGCGCCGCCTGGTGAAGCACGCCCTCTACGACCGGCCGATGGCGGCGCCGGTGGTGGTGCTCGACGGCGATACCGGCACCGCCAAGACCGGGCTTCTGGCGCGCATGGCCGCGCGCGGCGTGCAGGTGATCGATCTGGAGGCGCTGGCGGGTCACCGCGGATCGCTGTTCGGGACGCTGCCCGGTGGCCAACCCGCACAGAAGGGCTTCGAGACCGCGCTGGCGCGGCGCCTCGCGGGGCTCGACCCGGCGCAGCCGGTGGTTGTGGAGGCCGAGTCGAGCCGGATCGGCGCGCTGAACCTGCCGCCTGCGCTCTGGCGCGCGATGCGGGATGCGCCACGGCTGACGGTCACCGCACCGCTGAATGCGCGGGCGCGGTATCTGGTGCGCGCCTATCCCGAGCTGGTGGCGGACCGGGCCATGCTGCGTCAGCGGCTGGACCGGCTGCGCCCCTTTCATGCGCGCGTGCGGATCGAACATTGGCAGGCGCTGGCGGAGGACGGCGCGATGGAGGCGCTGGCGCGCGAACTGATGCTGCATCACTACGACCCGCGCTATGCGCGCGCACGATCGGCGGCGGGCGAGTTGCTGCGGCTGGACCTGCCCTCGCTCGAGCCGGATGCGCTGGAAGACGCCGCCGCGCGGCTGGCCCGCCATGTCTCGGCGGGGCCTGCGGACCGAAGCGGTGCGGGCACCCGAAGCAATGACCGCGCGTGACCTGGCGGCGCGGCGCTGCGCGCCGCAAGACGGTCCTGCGCCGCTGACGCGGCGGCCGCGCGTTGCGGCTCAGCGCAGCGTCAGATAAGGCGCGCCGGGTGTGATCTCGCCGATGATCGCGGCCTCGCCCAGGCCCGTCGCGCGCAGATCGGCGCAGAGCCGCCCCGCCGTGTCACGGGGCACGCAGGCCAGCAATCCCCCGGCGGTCTGCGGGTCGAAAAGCAGCTCGGTCCAAGGGGTGTCGGGCGGTGGGGTCATGCGGGCGGCGACCGCTGCGCGATTGGCCGGGGCGATGCTGGAGACATGCCCGTCCGCCGCGCGCGCGGCGGCGCCCGGCAGCGTGGGGATATCGGCAAGGTTGAGCTGCGCCGCGCAGTCCGACGCGTCGAGGATCTCCATGAGATGCCCGGCAAGGCCGAAGCCGGTCACATCCGTCATCGCCCCGGCCTGCGGGGCGAGCAGCGCCGCGGCCGCGCCCTGCGCCGTTGCCATGCTGTCCCACAGCCGCGCGATTTCGGCGGCGCGGGCGGCCTGCGCCATTTCTGCGACCAGCAGAACCCCCGTGCCCAGCGGTTTGGTCAGGATCAGCGCGTCACCGGGGCGGGCGCCGGACTTGGTGACCGGCGGCTGCGCGGTCAGCCCGGTGACGGCGAAGCCCAGCGTGAACTCGGCGCCCATCGCGCTGTGGCCGCCGACGATGTCGGCGCCGGCGGCGCGCAGGACCGCGCCCGCGCCGTCCGTGATCTCGGACAGGGTGCGGCGCTGCAGCGCCGGCGACATGCGCGGCAGGATCACCGTGGCCAGCGCGCTTTGCGGCGCGGCGCCCATCGCCCAGATATCGCCCAGCGCATGCACCGCCGCGATGCGCGCCATGAGCCAGGGATCGGCCGTGACGGCGCGCAGGTGGTCCGTCGTCAGGACCTGATAGCCCGCGCCGTGGCGCAGCACGGCGGCATCGTCGCCGGGCCCGGCGATCAGATCGGGATTGAGCGGCGCCGGCATCTGCGCGAGCGCGGCGCGCAGCGCATCGCCGCCGATCTTGGCGCCGCAGCCGGTGCAGAGCGGCTTGCCCTGCGCGATTTCGTGCCCTGCGCCGTCGGCCAGCCGGCGCGGCAGCGCCGGGGCGGGCATGGCGGGCAGCGCGCACAGCCGCGTCATGAAGCGGCTGTCGATTCGGTCCTTGAGCCGCCAGAGCCAGCGCCCCTGCAGGCGCAGCCCCCATTTGTCGGCCACGGCGCGGCGATCGCCCGTCGAGATCAGCTTGAGGTAGTCGCGCTGCGGGCGGTAGCGGCGCAGGGCCCCGCCGCTCAGGGCGGCGCGCAGATTATGTGCCAGCACCGGCGCCTGCCGGACGGCGAACACCCCGGCCTTGGGGCGTGGGCTGTCGCGCAGATGGGCGCAGTCGCCGGCGGCGAAGATCGCGCGGTCGTCGACACTGCGCAGCGTCGCGTCGACGGTGATGAAGCCGTCCTGCGTGGTCAGGCCCGATTGCGTGGGCCAGCCCTGCGCGCGTGCCCCGGCCGCTCCGACGGTCAGCGCCGCCGGCACCACCGTGCCATCGGCCAGTTCGGGGCCGTCGGCGGTGACGGCACGCACCTCGATCCCGGTGCGCAGCGTCACCCCCTGCCGGCGCGCGGCGTCGCGCAGCGCAGCCCGGGCACCGCGCCCGAGGCCGGGCAGTTCCCGTGTGCCGGCTTCGAGCACGGTAACCTGCGGGGTCGCGCCGAGCCCGTCGAGGCGATGCGCCATCGCCAGCGCCAGCTCCACCCCGGCGGCCCCGCCGCCGATGACGGCCACCTGCGCGGCGGCGTCGCCGCGCGCAACCTGATCAAGAAACCCGGTCCAGCGCGTCGCATAGGCGTCCAGCGGCTTGGCCGGCACGGCGTGGCGGCCAAAGCCGGGCAGGGCGGGCATGTCGGCGGTGATGCCGATATCGATGGACGCAATGTCATAGGGGATGGGCGGGCGCCCGGCGACGGCAATGCGCCGCGCGTCGCGGTCGATCGCCTCGGCGCGGGCCAGTACCAGCCGGGCGCCGGCATGGCGTGCCAGCCGCACCAGATCGATCTCCAGCGCATCGCGCGGGTAGTGCCCGGCGATATGGCCGGGCAACATCCCGGTATAGGGTGCGGTGGGGTCGGGCGTGACCAGCGTGAGACGCGCCCCCGGCAGTGGGTCCATGCCCCAGCGCCTGAGCACGAGCGCATGCGCATGACCGCCGCCGATCAGCACGAGGTCGCGGGTCAAGGGAATCGTCGGGGTCATCGCGCGGGTCTTTCTGCTGGGCGGTGATGCGGCGCCGTGTGGCGGCGGGTGCGAAGGCGGCGCATCGCTGGTGTCGGGTCGCTGCGGGCTGCGGGATCAGGGTGCGCCCACTCTGCGCAGCGCGGCGGCGCAGTCAATCGGGCGGCTGGTCACGGCAACCCTGGCCGCCGCCGTGCCGGCACCGGCGTCAGAAGATCGGCGTCTCGGGCAGGAAGCGGCGGACGACGCGATCTTCCTGCCCCTCCATGAGGCGTCGGGCGGTGTCCATATGCGCGCGCAGGATGTCGCGCGCGGCATCCGCATCGCCCGCGCGCAGCGCGGCGACAAGCCGGACCTGATAGTCGCGCCCACGCGCCCAGAGTTCGTGGTTCGGCGGGTCGTAGAGACCGCGCGTGATGGTGATCTCGCTTAGCATGTTGGCAGTGAAGCGGATCAGAAACCGCATCAGGGCGTTCTCGGACATCTCGGCCAGGCGGGCGTGAAAGCGCAGCGATTCGATATGCTGGCGACGTTCCTCCTCGGCGGTGCGCGCGGGGCTTTCGTAGTTGCGGATGGTCGCTTCGAGCCGGTCGAGCTGTTCGGGCGCCAGTTTGCCGGCCAGCGCGGCACCCAGCTCGGGTTCCAGCGCGCGGCGCAGCTCATAAATCTCGCCGATGGTCAGGGTCTTGAAATAGAAGTAATTTCCCAGGAGTGCGGCGGCACGTTCCTCGGAGACCTCATGGATGAACACGCCGCCACCGGGCCCGGTTCGCGTCTTGACGAGGCCTTGCGCCTCAAGGATGCGGACGGCTTCGCGGATCGTGCTCTTGGCCATGGCGAAGCGCTCGATCAGCTCGGCTTCGCCGGGCAGCCGGTCGCCGGGGCGCAGGCCGCGCTCGACCACCCATTGCTTGATGGCCTCGGCGACGCGCTGCGGCCGGCTGCGGCGTGGCGGGTCAGCCTTCGAGCGGGTGGTGGCAGGCGGCAAACTGGTTCGCTCCCATGTGTTCGAGCGGGGGGTCTTCGCGGTGGCACAGATCGCTTGCCCTGGGGCAACGCCCGGCAAAGGCGCAGCCCGGCGGCGGGGCCAGCGGGTCCGGCAACTCGGTGTCTTTCTGCTCGGGCGCCGTCAAGGGCTTGCCGACAACCGGCGCGCTCTGGGCGAGAAGGCGCGTATAGGGGTGGCGCGGGGCGTTGAAGATGCGTTCGGCCGGGCCGGTTTCGACCACGGCGCCGAAATAGAGCACCATCACCCGATCGCTGACCGCCTCGATGACGGCGAGGTCATGGCTGATGAACAGATAGGTCAGCCCGAATTCCGATTTCAGATCCGACAGCAGATTGAGCACCTGCGCCTGCACCGACACATCCAGCGCCGAGACCGGCTCATCGAGCACCAGAATACGCGCCTGCGCGGCCAGCGCGCGTGCAATGCCGATGCGCTGCGCCTGTCCGCCCGAGAATTCATGCGGATAACGCTCCAGGAACTCCTCGCGCAGATTCACGCTCTCGAAGATCTCGGCGATGCGCGCGCGGCGGGCCTTTCGGTCCATGCCGTGCAGCCGGCGCAGCGGGGTTTCCATGATCTGGCGCACCGTCTTGCGCGGGTTCAGGCTGCTGATCGGGTCCTGAAAGACATACTGGATCCGCCGGCCGAAGCTGGCCGCGTCGGCGCGGTCCAGCGCCTGCCCGGCGATCTCGATCTCGCCGTCGCTGGGCGGTTCCAGCCCCACCAGCATCCGCGCCAGGGTCGATTTGCCGCAGCCGGACTCGCCGACGATGCCCAGCGTCTCGCCCTCGGCGACCTCCATGGTGACGGGGCGCACGGCGCGCACCAGCGCGCGCGGGGGTCCGATCAGGCGCTTGCCGATCTCGAAGGTCTTGCTCAGCGACCGGGTCTTCAATGCGACGCTCATGCCGGGGTGCCCTGCGCGATTTCGGTTTCGGGATGGATGCAGCGCACCTTGCGGGTTGCGGTGCCGCGCAGCTCGATCGGCGCGGCGCGGCAGGCGGCGGTCGCCTTGTCGCAGCGTGGTGCGAAGGCGCAGCCCTCGGGCAGCCGGTCCACCGCCGTCGGCAGCCCCGGGATCGCCGCCATGATGCGCCGCCCGCCGCCCAGCTCGGGCACGCAGGCGATCAGGCGCCGCGTATAGGGATGGGCGGGGCTTTGCAGCACGTCCCCGGTCGGACCTTCCTCGACGATGCGGCCGCCATACATCACCGCCACCCGGTCGCAGAGCTGCCCGACGACGCCGAAGTCATGGGTGATGAACAGGATCGCGAGCCCCTTCTCGCGGCGCAGCGTATCCAGGAGCGCCAGGATCTGCGCCTGCACCGTCACGTCGAGCGCGGTCGTCGGCTCGTCGGCGATGATGATGTCGGGGTCGTTGGCCAGTGCCATGGCAATGCCGACGCGCTGGCGCATGCCGCCTGACAGCTCGTGCGGGTAGGCGCGTGCACGGCTTTCGGCGTTGGGGATGCGCACATCCTTGAGCAGCGCTACCGCGCGCTTGTGCGCTGCGCGTCTGCTGACGGCGTGATGGGCGCGGATCGCCTCGGCCAGCTGTTCGCCGACGCGGTAGAGCGGATGCAGCGTGGCCTGCGGGTCCTGGAAGATGTAGGCGATGCGGTCCCCGCGCAGGCTGCGCAGCCGAGCATAGGGCGCGCCGATCATGTCGTCGCCGCGATAACGCACCGCGCCGCCGGTGATGACGCCGGGCGGCGAGGCGACAAGCCCCATCACCGACAGCGCCGTCACCGACTTGCCCGACCCCGACTCGCCGATGATGCCGAGGCATTCGCCCGGCTTCAGCGTCATCGAGACGTCGTTGACCGCACGATAGACCCGCGCGCCTACATGAAACTGCGTCTCCAGGTTGCGGATGTCCAGAAGCGCCTCGCCCTGCGCCTCGGGTACATGCTTGCGATCGACCAGCGTGGCCGGCATCGGCCGGTTGAGCGCGCCGGATTTGAGCCTGGGGTCGAGCGCGTCGCGCACCCCGTCGCCCAGCAGATTGATCGACATGACGATGAGCAGGATCATAACCCCGGGCACGATGGAGGTGTGCGGCGCCGTGATCATCGCCGAGCGTGCCTCGCCCAGCATCGAGCCCAGATCCGCGACCGGCGGCTGCGAGCCCAGCCCCAGAAAGGACAGCCCCGCCGTCTCCAGGATCATCCAGCCCACCGTCGTGGACATGGCGATCACGATCACCGGAATCACGTTCGGCAGCACCTCGCCCAGCAGGATGCGCCCGTGCCCCAACCCCGACAGCCGTGCCGCGTCGACGAATTCCTTGTGCGCCAGCCCGACCGTGATGCCGCGGATGTTGCGCGCGAAGAACGGCACATTGACCGCGGCCACGGCGATCAGCGCGTTCATCAGCCCCGGCCCCAGCACCGCAACGATGGCCAGCGCCAGCAGGATGTAGGGAAAGGCCATCATCATATCGACGCCGCGCATCAGCACATTGTCGAGCCGGCCGCCGAAATAACCCGCGATGATGCCGATCGCAGCCCCCAGCGTGGCCGCGATCACCGCCGCCGCGAAGCCCACCGCCAACGACAGCCGCGTGCCCCAAAGCAGCCGCGAGAGCAGATCGCGGCCCAGATGGTCGGTGCCCAGAAGATGGCCGGGCTGGAACGGGCGGATGAAGCGGTCCGGGGTGCTGGTTTCGTTGGGCGGTTGCAGCGGCAGCAGCGGCGTCAGCAGCGCCAGCGCCACGATCAGCGTGATGACGACCGCGCCCAGCCCCGCCAGCCGGTTGCGAAACAGAAGCTTGAGAAAATCGCGCATGCCGCCGTCCTCAGGTCTTGATGCGGGGATCGAGCAGGCTTTGCGCCACATCGACCAGGATGTTGAACAGCACGTAGCAGGCCGCGACGAACACCACGCCGCCCTGCACCAGCAGGATGTCGCGCTGCAGGATGCCATCGACCAGCATCCGGCCGATGCCGGGCCACTGGAACACGATCTCGATATAGACCGCGCCCGAGATCACGAAGCCCGCCTGGATGCCCAGCACCGGAATGATGCTGACCAGCGCGGCGCGCAGGGCGTGGCGCCAGATCACCGCGCGCTCATGCACGCCCTTGGCGCGCGCGGTGCGGATGAAGTCCTGGCGCAGCACCTCCAGCATGGCCGAGCGCGACAGCCGTGCGATGACCCCCGTGGCCACGACCGACAGCGCCGCGGCAGGCATGATCAGATGGCGCAGCAGATCGGGCAGATCGCCGCCGCCGAAGATGGAATACATCCCCGAAGCCGGCAGCCAGCCCAGGATCACCGCAAAGAGCAGGATCATCATCATGCCCAGAAAGAACGGCGGTATGGAAATGCCGATGATCACGGCGAAGGTGATCGCCTTGTCGGCCAGCCCGTATTGGCGCGCCGCCGCGACGGCGCCTGCTGTGATGCCCATCAGCGCGCACAGCACGAAGGATGTGCCCGCCAGGATCAGCGTGGCGCCGAAGCGTTCCAGCACCTCGTCGATCACCGGGCGGTTCAGCGCGAAGGAGCGGCCGAAATCGCCCTGCAAGAGGTTGCCGAGCCAGATGAAATACTGCTTCCACAGCGGCTCGTCGAGGCCGAGATGCCGGTTCAGCCGGGCGATGTTCTCGGGCGTGGCGTAGCTTCCCAGGATCGCCGTGGCCGGGTCGCCGGGGATCATCGCCATGATCAGGAAGACGATGACGGTGATGCCCAGCAGCACCGGTATCGCCGACAGAAGTCGCTTCAGGATATAGCCACCCATGACATCCCCCGCTGGCCGCGCGCACTCGGTTGGCGTGCCGTGGCGCGGCCATGCCGCCGCGCCACGGCGCTGCGATCAGTTCTTCACCACGTCATGCAGCAGCAGGAAGAAGGAGGGCTGCAGGTCGAAATTCTCGACCCGGTCGCTGGTCACGGCGTTCTGCACCCAGTTGGCGACGAACACCCAGGGCGCGTCCTCCTGCACGATCTCCTGCATGCGCTTGTAGTGGGCGGCGCGTTCGTCCTGATCGGTGGCGCGGCGCGCGGCCTCGAGCAGCTCGTCCACCTCGGGGTTCGAGTAGTAGCCCGAATTGAACCCGCCCTCATCGGGGAAGGCCTCGCTGCGCAGGGTCAGGAAGGGCAGGGTGTCCGGGTCGTTGGTCATCCAGGCCATCTGCGCCATGTCGGCCTCGCCCTCCAGCCCGGGATTCACTCGGCCGAGGAAGGTGTTCCACTCATAGGTCTCGATCGTGACATCGAAGCCGACCGCTTCCAGATCGGCCTGAATGGCCGTGCCCATCGGCACCGGGTCCAGCATGCCCGAGCCGCCCTCGGTCACGTAGAAGGTCAGCTCGGCCCCTTCGGCGCCCGCCTCGGCGATCAGCTCGCGGGCGCGCTCGGGGTCGTGGGGATAAGGGTCGAGATCCTCGTTATAGGCCCAGGCGAAGGCCGGCGGCGTCGGGCCCGCGGCGATCTCGGCGGTGCCTTCCAGCACATCCTCGGTCAGCGACCGCTTGTCGATGGCATAGTTGGCGGCCTGGCGCACGCGCTTGTCGGTGAAGGGGCCTTCGCGCATGTTCAGGATCAGGAACCAGACATGCGGGCCGGCCTGTTCCACGACATTGAACTGGTCGGTGCGGAACTGCGCGACCGCGGTCGGCGGCACCTCGACCATGACGTCGATCCCGCCCGACAGCATCTCCGCCACGCGCGTGTTGGCGTCCGTGATCGGGCGGAAGACGACGGCCTCCAGCGCGGGCGCGCCGTCCCAGTAATCGGCGTTGCGCTCGACCACGACGCGTTCATTGGCGCGCCACTCGGTGAAGGTGAAGGGGCCGGTGCCCGACGGGTTGCGACCGAATTCGTCGCCATGCTGCTCGACCGCCTCCGGCGAGACGATCAGCCCGGTCGGGTAGGCCAGGTTGGACAGGAAGGGCGCGTAGGGCTCGTCGAGCGTGAACTCGACGGTCAGCCGGTCGAGCGCGGTCACATCCTCGATGGCCGAGAAGAAGAAGGACAGCGGGAACGGCCCGGTTTCCTCGTGCAGGGGGTGGTCTTCGTTGAGCATGCGCTCGAAATTCCACACCACGGCGTCGGCGTCGAAGGCGCTGCCGTCATGGAACTGCACGCCGTCGCGCAGCTCGAAGGTGTAGGTCGTGCCGTCGTCGCTGATCTGCCAGCTTTCGGCGAGCGCGGGTTCGACCTCCAGCGTGCCGTCGGCATAGCGTACCAACCCGTCATAGAGATTCATCAGGATGCGAAAGTCGTTGACCGCCGTCACGGTGTGCGGGTCGAGCGCCTGCGGCTCGGCGATCTGGCCGACGACCAGCACCCCCGGAGGCGTCTGCGCGGTGGCGGGCAGCGCCGCGCCGAACGCGGCGATCGCCCCGGCGACGACGCCGAGGCTGCGATGCGAGAACTGGATCGGTGGCATGGTTTCGGTCTCCCTGTGGGTTTGGCTTGCAATAATTTATCACGATAAATTGGCAGAATCAAAATCTTCATGATAGATTCCGAGGCGCGGGAGGACTCATGACATTCTCACTTCTCATGCGGGAGCCGGAAACCGGGGCATTGGGCGCGGCGGCGACCACCGGCAGCCTGTGCGTGGGCGGCTGGGTGCTGCGTGGCGACATTCGCGCCGGTCTGTCGGCGTCGCAGGGCGCAGCCCCCAGCACCTTGTGGGGCGAAGACGTGTTGACGCAGATGCGCGGCGGAACGCCCGCCGATGCGGCCGTGCGCGCGGTTACCGACGCCGATGCGGGGCGCGCGGCACGTCAGCTTAGCGCGCTCGACCCCGAGGGGCGCAGCGGCACCTTCACCGGGGCGCAGAACGACCCCTGGCGCGGGGCGCGTCAGGCGCCGGACCTCGTCGCGTCGGGAAATCTGCTGAGCGGTGGCGCCGTGCTCGATGCGCTGATCGACGGGTTGCTGTCGGCGAGCGGTGCGCTGCCGGACCGGCTGATCGCGGCGCTGGCGGCCGGTCGCGCCGCGGGGGGAGACCGGCGCGGGCTCATGTCGGCTGCGCTTCTGGTGTTGCGCCCGGACGCGCCGCCGCTGACGCTGCGCATCGATCACGCGGCCGATCCGATCGCCGCGCTCGAGGCGCTGCTGGCGCAGACACGCCAGCCCGACTACGCCGCCTGGCTGGGCACGCTGCCGACGCTGCGCGATCCGCAGCGTGGCGGCGTCTGAGCCGCCGCGCCCGCCGCGCTCAGTCTTCCATCGCCTCGAGCTCGTCGATCATCGCCTCGATCATGCCCAGCCCCTTGTCCCAGAAGGCCGGGTCCGACGCGTCCAGCCCGAACGGGGCCAGCAGATCCTTGTGATGCTTGGAGCCGCCGGCGCGCAGCATGTCGAAATACTTGGCCTCGAAATCCGGGCCGCTTTCCTCATAGACCGCGTAGAGCGCGCTCACCAGCCCGTCGCCGAAGGCATAGGCATAGACATAGAACGGCGCGTGCACGAAATGCGGGATATAGGCCCAGAAGGTCTCGTAGCCGTCCATGAAGTCGAAGACCGGGCCCAGCGATTCGGCCTGCACGCTCATCCACAGCGCGTTGATGTCCTCGGGCGTCATCTCGCCGTCGCGGCGCGCGGCGTGCAGCTTGCACTCGAAATCATAAAAGGCGATCTGGCGGAGCACGGTATTGATCATGTCCTCGACCTTGCCGGCGAGCAGGGTCTTGCGCTCGGCCTCGGTCTCGGCGCGCGCCAGCAGGCTGCGGAACGTCAGCATTTCGCCGAACACGCTGGCGGTTTCGGCCAGCGTCAGCGGCGTGGCCGACAGCAGCTCGCCCTGATCCGCGGCCAGCCGTTGATGCACGCCGTGGCCCAGCTCATGCGCCAGCGTCATCACGTCGCGCGGTTTGCCCAGATAGTTGAGCATGATGTAGGGATGCACATCGGTGACGGCGGGGTGCGAAAAGGCACCCGGCGCCTTGCCGGGCTTCACGCCCGCATCGATCCAGCCGCGATCAAAAAAGGGTTCGGCCAGCTCGGCGAGACGTGGCGAGAAGCCGGCATAGGCCTCGCTGACGATGCGCCGCGCGCTGTCCCAGTCATGGGTTTTCTGCGGCTCGAAGGGCAGGGGGGCGTTGCGGTCCCACACCTGCAGCCGCTCCAGCCCCATCCAGCGTGCCTTGAGCGCGTAGTAGCGATGCGACAGCCGCGGATAGGCTGCCACCACCGCGTCGCGCAGCGCCTGCACGACCTCGGGTTCGACATGGTTGGCGATATGGCGCGCGGTCTGCGGTGTCGGCATGCCGCGCCAGCGATCCTCGATCTCCTTTTCCTTCGTCAGCGTGTTGTGCACGCGCGCGAAGAGGCGGATATCCTGGTCAAAGCGCGTGGCCAGCGCGCGCGCGGCGGCCTCGCGCCGGTCCCGGTCATGGTCGGTCAGCAGGTTGAGCGTGGACTCCAGCGCCAGCGGCGCCTCCTCGCCGGCCACCTCGAAGGTCATGCCGGCCAGCGTCTCGTCAAAGAGCCGGTTCCAGGCGGCGGCGCCGACGGTGGATTGATCATGCAGGAATTTCTCCAGCTCATCGGACAGCTGATAGGGCCGCATGGCGCGCAGGCGGTCGAACACCGGCTTGTAGCGCGCCAGCGCCTCACTCGCCGCGAAACGTTCGGCCAGCGCGGCGTCGTCGATGCGGTTGATCTCCAGCGAGAAGAACACCAGCGGCGTGGTCGCCGCGGTGATCCGGTCCTGCGCGTCGGCCAGGAACTTGCCGCGCCCGGCATCCGAGGTGTCCTGCTGATAGCGCAGCGCGGCATAGGACATGAGCCGCCCGCCGACCTGCTCGATGCGTTCATACCGGCGCACGCAGTCCAGAAGCCCCTGCGCGTCCAACTCGGCGAGATGCCCCTCATGGGTGCGCGCGAAATCGGCGCACTCGGTCTCCAGCCAGTCCAGATCGCGTGCAACCTCTGGCGCGTCCGGCGCGGCGTAGAGGTCGGTCAGATCCCAGTCGGGCAGATTGCCGAGCGCGCGCGCGCCCTTTGGATCGGTGTCTCGCACGGGGTCGGGAAAGTTGCGCAGCATTCCGGGTCATCTCCTGTGTCGTTGCGCCCCACATAGGCCGGTGCGGGGGGCGCGTGCAAGGCGACGTCGCGCCCTAACCATCCCTGTGCAGCGTTGCGACATAGTCGCGCGTGAAGGCGCCGTACCCCGGCGCGGTGGTGCGTAGATGCGCGCGCATGCGCCGGTGCAGCGCCGGCAGCCGGTGAAAGGGCACGGCGGGGAAGGCGTGATGCTCGGTGTGATAGGGCATGTTCCAGGCGAGAAAGCGCACCAGCCGGTTGGTGTGGGTCGTGCGCGTGTTGTCCAGCACATCGGCCACGCGCGGACAGCGGCCATGCTCGGCCAGAAGATAGAGCCGCAGCACCGGCTGACCCAGCAGCACCGGTAGCAGCCACACCCACAGCAGCAGTGGCGTCAATGCCAGCGAGGCGAGGACCAGCGCGTAGCCGGCCAGCATCGCGCGTGCCTCACGGCGCAACCGCGGCACGACGCGGCGCGGCAGCCAGGCGGCGGACGGGGTGGCGAAGGCGTTGATCCAGAGCTGGCGGGCCTGCCCGGTCCAGTAGGGCAGCCCGCTGACATGCAGCGCGAACGCCGCCCATGTCCGCGGCTCGGCCCCGGCCAGCAGTTCGGGGTCGCGCTGCGGATCGTTGGTGTGCCGGTGATGCGCCAGATGGAAATAGCGAAACCAGGTGAAGGGCAGCAGCAGCGCAAAGCCGCCGATGCGCCCCGCCCACTCCGACAGGCGGCGACTGCGAAACGGCGTCTCATGCGTGCATTCATGCACCATCGTGAACAGGAAGACGACCAGCACCCCCTGCACCGGCAGCAGCAGCGGCCAGAGCGGCGCACGAAGCCCGATCAGCACCCCCACCAGCAGGATCAGGCCGCCATGCGCGGCAAGGCGGCGCAGCCCGGCCGCGTCGCTGCGCACCGTCAGATGGGCGCGGTCGGCGGCGGGCAGATCCGCGATCGGCGCGGCCGGCGCCCCTGATCGCGTATCCTCGGATCGCGTATCGGGGGCCGCCATCTTTCAGCGCACCGGTATGTCGAAATCGGGCGCGGCCAGCACGAAGCCGTCGAAGCTGAATCCCGGCGACACCGTGCAGCTGACCAGCGTATATGCGCCCGTGCTTTCGGCCGACTGCCAGTGCCGCGGCGGGATGATCGCCTGCGGGGTCTGCCCGCCCAGCACATCGGGGCCCAGCGTCACCACCTCGGCCGGGCCGGAATCGGTGCCGCTGCGCAACAGCCGAAGCGGCGCACCGGCGTGGTAATGCCAGATCTCGGTGGCATCGACATGGTGCCAGTGACTGCGCGTGCCCGATGGCAGCAGGAACAGGATCGCCGTGCCCGAGGGGCGGCCCGGCCCGTCCGCGCGCCAGGTCTCGCGGTACCAGCCGCCCTCGGGATGCGGGGAAAGCTGCAGCGCGTCGATGAGGCGTTCGGCTTCGCTCATGTGCCCTCCCGTCTCAGCCGCGCAGCACGTCGCGACCGGCATACTCGGCCGTTTCGCCCAGCAGTTCCTCGATGCGGATCAGCTGGTTGTATTTGGCCAGCCGGTCCGACCGCGCCAGCGAGCCGGTCTTGATCTGGCCGCAATTCGTCGCGACGGCGAGGTCGGCGATGGTCGCATCCTCGGTCTCGCCGGAGCGGTGGCTCATGACGCTGGTAAAGCCCGCGCGATGCGCCACCTCGACCGCGCGCAGCGTCTCGGTCAGGGTGCCGATCTGGTTGACCTTGACCAGCAGGCTGTTGCCGCAGCCCTCCTCGATCCCGCGGCGCAGCCGCTCGGGGTTGGTCACGAACAGATCGTCGCCGACCAGCTGCACACGCCCGCCCAGCCGCTCGGTCAGTCGCGCCCAGCCATCCCAGTCATCCTCGGCGCAGCCATCCTCGATCGACAGGATCGGATAGGAATCGCACAGCGCGGCCAGGGTCTCGATGTTTTCTTGCGGCGTCAGCGTGCGCCCTTCGCCGGACAGCACATATTTGCCATCGCGGAAATATTCCGTCGCCGCGCAATCGAGCGCAAGCATCACGTCATCGCCCGGCCGGTAACCGGCCTTCTCGGTGGCATTCATAATGAAATCAAGGGCTTCATGACTGGACTTCAGGTCCGGCGCGAAGCCGCCCTCATCGCCGATCCCGGTGGACAGCCCGGCGGCCTTGAGGTCGGCCTTGAGGGTATGAAACACCTCCGCACCCATGCGCACCGCCTCGGCCAGCGAGTCCGCGCCCACGGGCATGATCATGAATTCCTGAATATCTATCCGATTGTCAGCATGTTCGCCGCCATTGATGATGTTCATCATCGGCACCGGCAGCACCCGCGCCGCGGTGCCCCCGACATACCTGTAGAGCGGCTGGCCCGTATAGTCGGCCGCCGCCTTCGCCGTGGCGAGCGAGATGCCCAGCACCGCATTGGCGCCCAGCCGCGCCTTGTTGCCGCTGCCGTCCAGATCGACCATGGCGCGATCGATGCCGCCCTGATCGGTGGCGTCAAAGCCCACCAGCGCCTCGGCCAGTTCGCCGTTGACGGCTGCGACGGCTTCCAGAACGCCCTTGCCGCCATAGCGCGCCTTGTCGCCGTCGCGTCGCTCCACGGCCTCATGGGCACCTGTCGAGGCCCCTGAAGGCACCGCCGCGCGGCCCACCGTGCCGTCCTCCAGCACCACGTCAACCTCGACGGTGGGGTTGCCGCGGCTGTCCAGGATCTCGCGGCCCAGAATGTCGATGATGGTGCTCATTCCTCGTCCTTTTCCTTCAGCGGGGTTCCATAAAGCTCGAGCCGATGTCCCTCGAGACGGTAGCCGAGCCGCTTGGCGATGCGTTCCTGCAACGCCTCGATCTCGGAGTCCATGAATTCGATGACGGCGCCGGTTTCAAGGTCGATGAGGTGGTCGTGATGCGCCCGGCGCGAATCCTCGTAGCGCGCGCGCCCATCGCCGAAGTCGCGCTTTTCCAGTATTCCCTGCTCCTGCAGCAGCTTTACGGTACGGTAGACCGTGGCGAGCGAGATGCGCGGATCGTGGCCCATGGCGCGGCTGTGCAGCTCCTCGACATCGGGGTGATCGCGCGCGTCCTCCAGCACCTGCAGAATGGTGCGGCGCTGTTCGGTCATGCGCAGCCCGTGCGCCTCGCAGCGTGCGACGAGTTTTCCGGTCATCGGCGACTCCGACTTTCCCTGAGGGTGGGGTGTAGAAAATTTTGCGCGCATCTTCCACCGCTTTCGCGCATGCGCCCTGCGTGGGCGGGGCGGCGCTTGACAGCGCGCGCGCCGGGGGCGATGGCCGTGGCGAAGGGGGCAACTGGATGCAGCGCAAGGATGGTATGGACGCCTTCGGGGCGGTGTCGCTGATCGGTTTCGCGATGCTGATGGGCTTCAACCATGTCATCGTCAAGGTGGTGAACGAGGGGTTGCAGCCGGTCTTTTTCAGCGGGCTGCGTTCGGCCGGGGCGGTGCTTTGCATCTGGATCTGGATGCGGTTGCGCGGTCGGCGGCTGAGCATCGCGCCGGGCAGTGTGCCGGCGGGGCTGTTGATCGGGCTGTGCTTTTCGGTCGAGTTCCTGATGCTGTTCATCGCGCTGGACCTGACGACGGTGGTGCGCGCGGTGGTGCTGTTTCAGTCGATGCCGGTCTGGTTGGCGATCGCGGCGCATTTCCTGATCCCCGGCGAGCGCATGGGCGTGCTCAAGGCGGCGGGGCTGGCGCTGTGCCTGACCGGGGTTGCGGTGGCGCTGGCGGACCGGGGCGAGGGCGGCACGGCAAGCCTGGCGGGCGATCTGCTGGCTGTGGGGGCGGCGGTTGCCTGGGCCGGGATCGCGCTGTGCGTGCGGCTGACGCGGATGCGCGAGGTCGCCCCCGAGATGCAGTTGTTCTGGCAGGTGGCGGTGTCGGCGGTGCTGTTGCTGGCTGCGGCGCCGTTCTTCGGGCCCTTGATCCGCGATCTCGCGCCCATTCACATTGCCGGGCTGGGGGTGCAGATCGTGGTCATCGTGACCGCCGGTTTCATCTTCTGGCTCTGGCTGCTGAGCATCTATCCGGCCTCGGGCGTCGCCAGCTTCGGCTTTCTGACCCCGGTCTTCGGGGTGCTGCTGGGTTGGCTGCTGCTGGACGAACCGGTCGGGCCGTCGCTGCTGGCGGCGCTGGTGCTGGTCGCGACGGGACTCGTGCTGATCAACCGGCCGCCCGGCGGGTGGCGGCGTCTGCGTGACCGCTGAGCACGCCGACGGCGTTTTCGCCGATCTCGGCCACGGCATAGCCGCCCTCCATGACATAGAGCGTGGGCAGCCCCAGCGCCGCGATGCGCGCACCGATGCGGGGATACGCGGCCGCGGAAAGCTGGAACTGGCTGATCGGATCATTCTCGAATGTGTCCACCCCCAGCGACACGATCAGCGCATCCGGCCGGGCCTCCATGACCGCGCGGCAAGCTTCCTCCAGCGCCGAGGCCCAGCCATCCCAGCCCGTCCCATGCGGCAGCGGCAGGTTGAGATTGGCGCCCGCGCCGTCGCCGTCGCCGCGTTCATCGGCGTGGCCCAGAAAATACGGAAACTCCGTCAGCGGATCGGCGTGGAGATTCACCACCATGACGTCGCCGCGCCGGTAGAAGATCTCCTGCGTGCCGTTGCCGTGATGGTAATCGATATCCAGGATGGCGACGCGGCGCGCGCCCGTCTCGCGCAGGCGCTGCGCGGCGACGGCGGCGTTGTTGATGTAGCAATAGCCGCCGGCGAAGGCCGACCCCGCATGATGGCCGGGCGGCCGGGTCAGCGCGAAGGCCGCCATTTCCCCTGCCGAGAGGAGGTCGGCGCCGGTCAGCGCGACATCATGCGCGGCGCGCACCGCCTGCCAGGTGCCCGCGACGAACGGCGCCCCGCCATCGAAGCTGTAGTACCCCAGCAGCCCCTCGATATCCTCCGGCGGGGTGTCGCGCCGCAGCCCCGGCACCGGCCAGGCGAAAGGCATCGCCGCGCCGGTGTTGCCGCGGGCCAGCCATTTCGCATGCGCCTGTTCCAGAAAGGCCAGATAGTCGGGGCTGTGCACCTTGTGTGCGGTGTCCAGCGTCTGCGCGGCGGGCGCCCTGAGCGGCCCCAGGCCGACGGTCTCGACGCGGTCGCGAATCATCTCGGCGCGCTCGGGCGTTTCGAAGGCGGGTACGATGGCGCTCGCGACCAGCTCGTGATGGCCACCATGGCCGGAGTGAAGCGGGGAGTGGATGGTTATCATGATGGCTCCGCAGTTCGATCCTTCGCGACAGCTAGGCCGGGGGCTCGAAAGGCGCAAGCAGTCCGGCCCTTTGCGCGCGAAGCTTTGCGCATCCGGTGCGCCGAGCCGCGCGGACACCGGGTCTTTTCACCGCCGTGCAACCTCGCTAAACGGAAGCTGTCGGGGCGTAGCGCAGCCTGGTAGCGCGTCGGTTTTGGGTACCGAAGGTCGTGAGTTCGAATCTCGCCGCCCCGACCAGCGCACAACGCCCGATCCGGCAAGATGGCGCTTGCGGCCAGGCGGCTTCACGACGGCCGCTGAGTCATAGGACGGTGAACGATAGCGCATGTCGCGCCGGATCGGTTTTGGAACCGCGCGGGGCGCTTGCGGCCCGGTCATGCGCCCGCCTACCCCACAAGCGGGCGCGTTCTGCGCCCGTTTCGGTCTGGCGCCCGCCCTCGTTTACACCCAGACCGACCCCCATCAAACCCGACACGCTGCAGCTGCTGAGTGATGGCCGCAACGGGCGGGGGACGACGGCTGTCGCGGTCAGTCCATCGCGTAGCCGGCGCCGCGTACCGTGCGGATGGGGTCGTGGTGGCCATGCGCGCACAGCGCCTTGCGCAGCCGACCGATATGGACATCGACGGTGCGCGTGTCGACATAGATGTCGCGCCCCCAGACGCGGTCGAGCAGCGCCTCGCGTGTCCAGACCTTGCCCTGGCGTTCCATCAGCGCGGTGAGCAGGCGAAACTCGGTCGGGCCCAGATGCACCGATTTTCCATCGCGGGTGGCGCGGTGGCTTTCCGTATCGAGGCGGATATCGCCGGCCTCGAGGACCGTGCCGGCCGCTGCCGGGCGCACACGGCGCAGATTGGCGCGCACGCGGGCGACGAGTTCGGCGACCGAGTAGGGTTTGACGATGTAGTCGTCGGCGCCCGTCTCCAGCGCGCGCACGCGATCGGCTTCCTCGGACCGGGCCGAGACCATGATGACCGCCGCCTGCCGTCCGCGGGCGGTCGCCTTGATCTGCCGGCAGGCCTCCAGCCCGGAAAGCCGCGGCAGCATCCAGTCGAGCAGGATCACGTCGGGGGCTTCCTCGGCCACGATCAGCAGCGCCTCCTCGCCGTCATTGGCCGTCGCGGTGCGATACCCCGCAGCCGTCAGATTGTAGCTCAGCAGCGCGCGTTGCGCCGGCTCGTCATCGACGACGAGGACAAGGGGCTTGTCGGCGGCGTTCATGCATCAGGTCTCGGGCGTGGCGATGGTTGCGGTCGAATGGCCCTTCGTGCGCGGCCCGGCCGGGTTGCCCTCGGCCACGAAGATCACCTGCTCGGCGCCATGGGTGACCAGATCGCCCATCCGTTCGATGTTCTTGGCGATGAACACGTAATGCAGGCAGGCCGTGATATTGCGGGGGTCTTCCATCATGTGGGTGATGAACTCGCGAAACAGCGCATTGGTCATGTCGTCCACATCGACGTCCCGTTCCACGACGTCGCGTGCCAGGGCCGCATCCAGCCGGGCGAAGGAATCGAGCATGTCCTTGAGCATCTGCCCGACCAGCCGCGCCTGGCGCCGCAGCGCACCGGCGGCACCGTCGATTACCGGGTTGGACGCCAGCACCGGCACCCGCTTGGCGATGTTCTTGGCGTAGTCGCCAAGGCGTTCCAACTCGCCCGCGATCTTCATCACCGCGATCACGGCGCGCAAATCGTCGGCCTGTGGCTGGCGCAGGGCCAGAAGCCGAACCACCTTGGTGTTGATGTCGTGCTCGGCGTCGTCGATGGCGCGATCACTGCGCACGACCTCGCCGGCCAGCTCCTCGTCGCGGCTCTCCAGCGCCCGCGCGGCAAGCAGGATCGCCTCCTCGACCTGACCGCCCATGGTGAGGACGGCCAGCCGGGTCTGTTCCAGATCCTCGTCGAAGGCCGACAGCGTGTGGGGTTTGCTCATTCTTGCGACGATCCTTCTGCTGCTTTCACCGTATCATCGGCGCGGCTTGTAACATCTTCATGACAGGGCCTCATGACGCGGCCGGCGCGGCGCAGGGCAGTACCGCGTCGAAACTGCTGCCTTCGCCGGGGGCGCTGCGGATCAGCAGGCGCCCCCGGTGCCGGTTGAGTATATGCTTCACGATGGCCAGCCCGAGGCCGGTTCCGCCCTGCTCGCGCGAGCGCGCGCGGTCCACCCGGTAGAAGCGTTCCGTCAGACGCGGGACATGGATCGGGTCGATGCCGTCGCCCTGATCGCTCACCGATACCCGGATCACCGGGCCGTCCATCCCCGGAAACTGTGCCAGAGGATGTGCGCCGAGCGCGATGCGCCCGCCGCCGGCGCCGTATTTGAGCGCGTTCTCCAGAAGGTTGTGAAACACCTGCACCAGCTGGTCATGATCGCCGATGACCTCGGGCAGGTCATCGGGCACATCCCAGTCGAGCTGCAGCCCGGCGGCCTCGATCCGGGGGCGCAGCGCCGCAACCGTCGCCCGCAGCACCGCGATCAGTGATACCCGATCGCGCGGGCGGATGCGTTCGTTGCCCTCCAGCCGCGACAGCGACAGCAGGTCGGCCACCAGCCCGGCCATGCGCTGCGTTTCGCGGCCCATTATGTCCAGAAACTCGGCCCGCGCGGCGGGGTCTTCCTGGGCGGCATCCTGGAGGGTCTCGATGAAGCCGGCCAGCACCGTCAGCGGCGAGCGCAACTCGTGGCTGACATTGGCGATGAAATCGCGCCGCTGCGTCTCGGCGGCCTCGCGGTGGCTGATGTCGTGCAGGCTGACCACCGTCCCGTCGATCCCCGCACCGGCGCCCAGTCGGCGCGCGGTGATCTGCCATGTCGTCTCGGCGCTGGCCGAGCCGACCACCATCAACGCGCGATGGACAGCCTCGGCCGGGGCATCCGCATCCAGCGCCCGCTCGATCATCGCGGCCGCATCGGGCTGGCGCAGATGCGCGCGCACCCGCGCGCCGGCCATGGGGGTGGCGAACACCTCGTCCGCGGCTGCGTTGGCGACGCGAACCACGCCATCGGGCGACACCAGCATGACCGGTTCGGGCAGGGCGCAGATCAGCGCGCGCAGCGGCTCCAGTGCGTCACGATGCTCCAGCAGTGGTGCTCCTTCAGCCATGGCGACCTGCGCTCCCCGATCCGCGCCCCTAGCCGAAGCGTCCTGTCACGTAATCATTCGTGCGCGGCACCTTCGGATTGGTGAACACGGTCTCGGTGGCGCCGTATTCGATGATCCGTCCAAGATACATGAAAGCGGTATTGTCCGACACCCGCGCCGCCTGACTCATGGAATGGGTGACGATGACGATGCTGTATTGCCCGCGCAGATCCGCGATCAGGTTCTCGATCTTTGCCGTGGCGATGGGGTCGAGCGCCGAGCAGGGTTCGTCCATCAACAGCACCTCCGGGTCCGAGGCCACGGCGCGGGCGATGCACAGCCGCTGCTGCTGTCCGCCCGACATGCCCAGCGCGGAGTCCTTGAGCCGGTCCTTGGCCTCATCCCACAGGGCGGCCGAACGCAGCGCGCGCTCGACCGTGTCGTCGAGGATCGACTTCTTCGTCACCCCGTCCACGCGCAGCGGATAGGTCACATTGTCATAGATCGACATGGCGAAGGGGTTGGGTTTCTGGAAGACCATCCCCATGCGCTTGCGCAGTGCGATCACGTCGACGCCGGGGCCATAGATGTCGAAGTCGTCGACCATGATCCGGCCGGAGATCCGCAGCCCGTCCACCAGATCGTTCATCCGGTTGAGCGAACGCAAGAGCGTGGACTTGCCGCAGCCCGAGGGCCCGATCAACGCGGTGACCATTCCCTTCTGGATCTCCAGATTGTTGTCGAACAGGGCCTGGGTGTCCGTGTACCACAGGTTGAAATCGCGAATGTCGAGTGCCGCGCCCTGTGCGCCGGTCTTGACGTGATATCTCGTCGGCGCGATGCGGTCGTTGCGGGGCAGGGTGTCGGTCACGGCCATGGAGGCTCCTTCAGAATTCGCCGCTGGCATATTTGCGCTTCAGCCGGTTGCGCACATAGATGGCGGTCGTGTTCATGATGATGATCAGCGCCAGCAACAGCACGGTGGTGACGAAAACCATGGGCTTGCCGGCTTCGGAATTGCGCGACTGAAAGCCCACATCGAAGATGTGAAATCCCAGATGCATGAAGCTGCGGTCGAGATGGATGAAGGGGTAGAAGCCGTCGATCGGCAGCGCCGGCGCCAGCTTGACGACGCCGACCAGCATCAGCGGCGCCACCTCGCCCGCGCCGCGTGCCATGGCCAGGATCATGCCGGTCATGATGCCCGGCAGCGCCTTGGGCAGCACGATGTAGCGGATGGTCTGCCATTTCGAGGCCCCGCAGGCCAGCGAGCCTTCGCGCATCGAACGCGGCACCGCCTGCAGCGCCTCTTCGGACGCCACGATCACCACCGGCACGGTCAGGAGCGCCAACGTCAGCGAGGCCCACAGGATCCCGCCCTTGCCGAATGTGGGGTTGGGCAGCGCCTCGGGATAGAACAGCTGGTCGATCGTGCCGCCCATCGCATAGGCGAAGAAGCCCAGCCCGAACACCCCGTAAACAATGCTGGGAACACCGGCCAGATTGTTGACCGATATGCGAACAATTGAGGTCAGCCGCCCCTGCTTTGCGTATTCGCGCAGGTAAAGCGCGGTGATCACGCCGAAGGGCGCGACGAACACCACCATCAAGAGCGTCATCGCCACGGTGCCAAAAATCGCGGGCAGCACCCCGCCCTGCGTGTTGGCCTCGCGCGGTTCGGCCGAGACGAATTCCCACCAGCGCGAGAGATAGATGCCGACCTTGTCGGGCAGGCTGAGCGCATTGGCGGGAAAGTAGCGCACCACCTGCGACAGTTCGGTCTCGACCTGCTGGCCGTTCACCTCCTCGAAGGTGATGCGGGTGGTGCGGTCCTCGGCGCGGATGGCGTTCACGCGTTCCTGGATCTCGCGGTATTCGGCCTGCAGCTCAGCGATGCGCTCGCGGCTTTCGGCGATGGCCGCCTGCGCCTCGGGGCTGTCCTCGCCAAGGCGGATCTCGGCGCGGCGGATGGCCAGGCGTTCGCGCTCGATCAGATAGTTGATCCCGCCGATATCGCCGCGTTCCAGCCCGCGGATCTCGGCGAAACGCTGCCGGGCGGCGCGTTGTTCGCGCGACAGGCGTTCGGGGGTGATCTCGACCTGCTCGCCATCGACCACGAGCGAGACGATGCGGCCGATGAACACGCCCCATTGCTGGCGCTCGATGTAGTGGAAGTCCTCGGGACGGGTGATCTCGGCCACCTCGAAATCCGACACCCACCTGAAATCATCACCGTAGAGATCGAAATTCGCGGTCTGATACAGCGTTCGGCTGGAAAACCCCTCATCGGCCGCGATCGCCGCGCGGGTTCCGTCGTCAAGCTGCTCGAGCACGCTGTCTCCGGGGCGGTAGGGCCCGCTACGGGTCGGCACGCCGGCCAGGACTTCACCGCTGGTCAGTTCCACCCGCTCGATGGGTTTGGGCCAGAAGGTGGTGAAGCCGTTCCAGGCGATCATCGCCAGAAACCCGGCGATCAGGATGATACCCAGTGCCAGCGCGCCGCCGAAGGCCCACAGGGCAGGCTCACCCATCGCCGACAGATCGGCGCTGAAGCGGCGCACGCGGCGCCCTGCCGCGGCTTCGCGAGCGGCGACACCGGCCAGCCCGGCTGCGCCCGAGGCGGGAATGTCCTGTTCGCTCGATGCGGTCATCGGTTCGGCCCCTAAAGCTGGAAGGCGCGCTTGCGAAAGCGCTGCCGGATGAGTTCGGCGAGGGTGTTGATGACGAAGGTCATGATGAACAGCGTCAGCGCCGCGAGGAACAGCACCCGGTAGTTGGTGCCATCGCGCACCGCTTCGGGCAGCTCGATGGCGATATTGGCCGACAGCGTGCGCAGCCCGGAAAAGATGTTCCATTCCATGATCGGCGTGTTGCCCGCGGCCATGACCACGATCATCGTCTCGCCGACGGCGCGGCCCATGCCCATCATGATCGCCGAGAATACCCCGGACGCCGCGGTCGGCAGGATCACCCAGGTCGCGGTCTGCCACGGCGATGCGCCGCAAGCCAGCGAGGCCGAGCGCAGATGCGCGGGCACCGAGTTCAGCGCATCCTCGGCGAGGGTATAGATGTTGGGAATCACCGCAAACGCCATGATGAAGCCCACCACCAGCGCGTTGCGCTGCTGATAGCTGTCGATGACGCCGCCGCGCGGGTCGTAGCCGATGGCCGTCAGCAGCGATGCCACGCCCCATGACAGCACGAGCGCCGCCGACAGCATGATGATCCAGCGCAGCGCGTCGAGGCGTCCGGCGGCCGCGCGGTCGCGGTCGCCCAGCAGCGCGCGGTAGTGGTGGCCCAGCGTCTTGCGGAAAGTGTAGGCCACGGTCAGGTAGCTCAGCGGCAGCAACACCAGGAACATGAAGGGCGTCCCGGTGCCCATGCGGCCGGCGGTCCAGGCCTTGAAATCACCGTGAAACAGGATGCGCTCGAACACCGGGCCAAGCTCGGCGGCGACCAGTGCGGTGGCCAGCACCATCGCAGCCATCGCGATGAATTTCGGAAATCCGTCGAAGCGCAGCGCCGTCCGTACCGGCAGCATCTGCCACAGGAACGCCCCGAGCATGAGCCCCGTGGGCAGCGCAACGAGGCCCAGCAGCACCGCGCCGATGAATTCCTCGACCAGCGGCGCGAGCACCAGCGCCGCGACGAAGCCCAGCACGACGGTGGGCAGGCTTTCCATCATCTCCATCATCGGCTTGACGGTCGCGCGCACGCGCCGGTCGACGAACTCCGAGGTGTAGATCGCCGCCATCAGCGCGATCGGCACCGCGAACATCATGGCGTAGGTTGCCGCCTTGATGGTGCCGAAGATCAGCGGCACGAGCGAGTATTTCGGTTCGGCCAGATCGGTGCCTGCGGTCGATTGCCAGACGAAATCGGGCTGGCTGTAGCCTTCGTACCAGATCCGCCCGAACAGCACCCCCAGCGTCACCTCGGGATGGCGCTGGCGGTATTGCCAGGCCTCGACCTCGCCGCCCTGGCTGACCAGCATCACCCCGTCCGAGCGCGGGAAGATCATCGCGCGCGACTCTGTGGTCACGTCGCCCGAACGCGCGAGTTCGAACAGCACCTGATCGGACGTCGAATGGTGCACATGCACATTGCCCTCTGCATCGACGGCGACGAACTCCTTGTGCCGCTGTGCCTCGGACAGATCGACCACCGCGGCGGGCATCGGGGCGTGTTCGCGCGCGCGGATCAGCTCGCGGCCGTCGGTGGTGTCGGAGGTGCCGGTCTGCAGGCGGAAGAAGACGCTCAACGAGCCGTCCTCGCCGCCCACCACGAGGGATTCCTCGCCCGACAGGAAGGTCATGGCCGTGACCGCGATGCCGTCATCCGCGACGCGCCGGGTCTCGGCCAGCTGCGGCGCATCCATGTTGCGAATGTCGTAGCGGTGCACGTAGCCGTCATCGGTCGCGACAATGGCGCGGTCGGCGTTGCCCGACAGCAGGATCCCGGTGACGCTCACCCCGGCCTGCAGATCCAGCGGGGGCAGGTCGGTCGTGGTGGTGGTTATTGTTTCCTCGCCGGTCATCATGTTGACCTGCACGCGTGAGCGGCTGACCCGCACGGCGTTGTCGGCGTCCACCGTCGCAAAGGACAGGGTCGGGCGCTCGCGCGTGCCGCCGACACGGTAGTCGATCGCGATGATGGGGCGGTCGGACACGGCCTCGGGCGGGCCCAGCGCGATGTCGCTGGACAGGGTACGGAAATCGCCGGTGCCGACTTCGGTATAAACGTTCCCGTCGCGCATCCTGTCGCGTGCATCGAGCGGCACAAGCGGAATATGATCGTCCAGCAGGGCACGGCGCGATGTCGTCTGCGTCTCGAATCGCAGTTCGGAAAAGCGTACCGAGCCGTCATCGAAGCCGAAGGCGACCTGATCGCGCGACAGCGTGCCGGCCACGGCGGTGACTTCGGCATCCTCGAAATCGAACCGCCCGCGCGACACTTCGGTTCCGGTCGGCACGTGATAGGTGATCACCCGCCCTTCGGCGGCGACGGCAAGGCCAAGCGTCTGGAATTCGTCGCCATTCATCCAGATCACGTCCTGCTCGGTGTCGAGCTGGTAGCGCACGTTGCCCTGCAGCTCGCCGCCGGCCATCAGCGGCATGACGACCCTGAACAGGAACACCATGATTCCCAGAACGGCGACGATCACCATCAGCCCGCCAACGGTGATCACGCCGCGGGCGATCCGCTCGCCCCAGATCACGCTGCGGCGCGTCTCGAGGTTGCGCAGCCGCTTGCGTTCGGCACGATCGGCGGCGCTGTGGCCGGAATGGGTGCTGTCGGTCATGGGGGCTTTCGGCGAGGGAATGACGGGACGAAGAAGCGCCGGCCCGCGCGTCGGGCGCGGGCCGGCGGGATCGGCAGCGGCGTCAGTTCAGCCCGAAGACCTCGAGATCGGCATCGGCGACGCGCGCATTCACCGGGAAGAAGCCCGCGCGCACGACGTCCTGCTGGCCCTGCTGGCTGTAGACATAGCGCACGAATTCCGCGCGCAGCGGCTCCATCTCGGCGTTGGGGTCCACGTTCATGTAGACATAGAGGAAACGCGCCAGCGGATAGAGGCCCGTCGGCGCATCGTCGGTGCTGTAGCATTCGCCGTCTTCGCCGCGGATCTCGAGCGCGCGCACATCGGCCGTGGCGTATCCGACACCCGAGTAGCCGATGCCGTTGATGTCGGAGGCCACGCCCTGGATGACGGTCGAGGAGCCGGGCTGCTCGCGCACTTCGGGGCTGTAGTCGCCGCCGAACAGCGCGACATTGCGGAAGTAGCCATAGGTGCCGGAGGCCGAGTTGCGGCCATACATGGCGATCGGACGCTCCGCCCAGTCGCCCGTGGCGCCCGCTTCGCCCCACGTGGTGATCGCGTCGTCGGCGCCGCCCGCGCGAGTTGAGGAAAAGATCGCGTCGATCTCGCGCAGCGACAGGCAGGTGACGGGGTTGTCACGGTGAACGAACACACCCAGCGCGTCGATGGCGCCGCGCAGTGCGATGGGTTCATAGCCGAAGCGGGCTTCGAATTCCTCGATTTCGCTGTCGCGCATCGGGCGCGACATCGGGCCGAACTGCGCCGTGCCTTCCACGAGGGCGGGCGGGGCGGTGCCCGATCCGGCGCCTTGGATCTGGATGGCGACGTTCGGGTAGAATTCGCGGAAGCCCTCGGACCACAGCGTCATCTGGTTGTTGAGGGTGTCCGACCCGATCGAGACCAGGTTACCCGACACGCCCGATACGGCTTCGTATTCGGGCAGGTCAGGGTCCACCGACTGGGCGCCGGCGGCGGTCGCGAGCGCCAGCGACGCGGACGAGATGAGAAGGGACAGACGGGTCATGGTGTCTCCAGTTCGATCTGTGCTTTGCCCCGCAGTGCCCGCCACATCGCGGGCCGGGCACCCGGTGGCATCGGGGTAGAGCCGCGATGTAACGCTCATGACACGGTTGCATGACAGTTCCGTGACAAGCGTCGCCTCCGCGCCCGGTCGAGCCGTCAACGCGCGGGGCGCTGTCACATGCCTGACAACGCGGCCCTGCCGGACCCGCCCGAAGTCCGGGCCCCGCATCGGGATCGCCTGTGCGCCGCCGCCTCGGCCGAGCGCGTGTGCCCGCCGTCCGTCCCGGGGTGCCCGCAGCGGGGCGCCGAGATCGCTCTGGCGCCAGGCGCGCCGCGGCGGGTCAGCTCCGTTGACAGGGCCGGGAGCATGTGCAAATGTCCGATAAAAGGTGACTATGTCCGATTATCGGACGTTAGGTTGTGCGAGGCTTGGTTTGACGCCGAACATCAGTCTTTCCGCCAGCAAGGCGATGACGATCTTCACGATCCTTTGCGAGAAGGGTGAGCCCTGCTCGCTGGCCGATATTGTCAGGGCCACGGATTACCCCCGCACAGTGGCGAATCGTATGCTCGCCACGCTGGTGCATCACGGTTTCGTCGCCCGCCAGCACGACACCGGGCTCTACAGCGTCGATCCGCGCGCCCTGCACCTGGTCAACAAGGCGCTGGACAGCGATCCGCTGCTGAATCGGGTGGAGTTGATCATGCGGGAGGTCGTGAACCACACCAAGGATCCCGCGCTCTTCATGATCAGAAGCGGGCGGCACGCCCTGGTGATTTCGCGAAGGGAGGGGACATCGACGATCCGCGTTCACGGCTCGCGCGTCGGCATGTCGCTGCCCCTGCATTGCGGCGGGGCACCGATGGTGCTGCTGGCCAATTCGGACGACACCTTTATCGACGAATACCTGGCGGGCCCGCTCGAGGCGCGTACCCGCCACACCTGCACCGATCCCGGCCTGCTTCGTGAGCGTATCGCCGGCATCCGGGAAAGCGGTTGTTCGGTCAGCTGCGAAGATCTCTTCGAGTATGTGGTGGCGATTGGTGCGCCGGTATTCGACAGCGCGGGGCAGCTCGCCGGGGCGATCAGCGTGGGCAGCATCACGCAAAGATATCCGCCGGAGCGGATCGAGGAAGTCAAGCAGATCCTGTTCGACGCGATCAGGCGCTTTCAGGCCTGACGCCCAGGTATCCAGTTCGTTTCCAGTTCAATGAGGGAGGAAGACCATGAAGACCAAGTTTCCGATGAAGGTTGCGGCGGCAATCTCACTGGGTGTTGCGGGATTGTACGGCGTGCCGGCCCTGGCGCAGCAATCGGAGAACACGCTGCGCTGGGCCAGCAATGTCTCGCTGACAACGATCGACCCCTATTTCAACTATCACCGCGAAGCGATGCTGCTGAACGGCCAGCTCATCTGGGACACGCTGGTCTACAAGACGTCGGAGGGTGACTACCTGCCGCTTCTGGCCACGTCATGGGAATGGGTGGACGACCGGACGCTCGAGTTCAAGCTGCGCGACGATGTCGTGTGGCATGATGGCGAGCCCTTCACGATCGATGATGCTGTCTACACCTTCAACTACATCTCGACGCCCGAGAACGGCGTGAACGTGCAAAGCAACGTCAACTGGATCAGGAATGCGGAGGCGGTGGACGAGCTCACGCTGCGCATCAATCTCAAGGAACCCTTCCCGGCGGCGATGGAGTATATCTCGACGCTGCACGCGATCCTGCCCGAGGGCTTTTTCGGCGAAACCGGGCGGGCGGGGGCCAATGGCCGCCTCGTGGGCACCGGACCCTACACGCTGGCAGACTTCGCGCAGGGCGACCGGATCCGCGTCGAGGCATTCGACGGGTATTTCGCGGACAGCCCCAAGGGCATGCCCACCTTCGACGCGATCGTCTACCGCTCGATCCCCGACACCTCGACGCAGATTGCCGAGTTGCTGAGCGGCGGCGTGGACTGGATCTGGCGTGTGCCGCCCGATCAGGCGGACCCGATGACCGGCGTGCCGGATATCACCGTGACTGCGGACGAGACCATGCGGATCAGCTTCCTTTCCATGAATCTGCGTGACATGGACGGCGGCAATCCGATGCAGGATGCCAGGGTGCGCGAGGCCGTCGCCCTGGCGATCGACCGTCAGACGATCGTCGATCAGGTGATCGGCGAGGGGTCCACCGTGATCAACTCGCCATGCTTTCGCACCCAGTTCGGCTGCATCGAGGATGCGACGGATCTCGGCTATGACCCCGAACGCGCAAGGGAGCTGCTGGCGCAAGCCGGTTATGAAGACGGCATGAACCTGCGCATGACGTCCTATCGCAGCCGCGAATGGACGGAAGCGGTGAGCGGGTACCTCGCCAATGTCGGCATCAATGTCGATGCCAGTGTGCTGGATTACGGCAATGCCCGCGAGCGGGTTGTCAACAACCAGGTCAACATGATGCTGGGCGATTGGGGGTCCTACGGCGTGAACGATGTTTCGGCGCTGCTGAACAACTTCTTCACCCTGTCGGAAGACGACATGGCGCAGGACCACGCGGTTGCCGAAGCCCTGCTTGCGGCGGCGCAGACGGCAGATCACGACACTCGCATGGAGCATTACGAGTTCGCGGTCGGCCAGATCGCGGGTGAGCTCTACTGGTATCCGATGTGGACGCACCCGACGACCTACGCCTACAGCGCCGATCTCGAGTTCCAGAGCCATCCGGACGAGAACCCGCGCTTCTTCATGGCCAAATGGGCCGATCAGTGACGCAACGGACAGTCTGAAGAATGCTTCGCTTCATCTTTAGACGCGCCGCGGTCGGGGTGCTGGTGCTGGTGGCTGTGGCCATCCTCACCTTCGCCCTGACCCACGCGGCGGTCGACCCGGCGCGCGCTATCGCAGGCGATAGCGCGACCGCCGACGACATCCAGGCGATCCGAGCGCTGTACGGGTTCGATCAGCCGCTGCATATACAGTTCGTCGCCTGGGCGCAGGATATCATGGTCGGCGATTTCGGCGAGTCCTACCGTCAGCGACGCCCCGTTGCGGATGTGGTCCTGGAACGGCTCCCGGTGACGATGGCCCTCGGCGCATCGGCCTTTCTGCTGGCGGTGATCGTGGCGATTCCGCTCGGCATTCTTGCCGGGCTCAAGCCGAACTCGTGGATCGATCGTTGCGCACTCACCATCGCTGTTCTGGGGCAGGCCATACCCAATTTCTGGCTCGCCTTGATGGGTATCCTGATCTTCAGCGTGCAGCTTCGCCTCCTGCCGGCATCGGGCTCGGGGTCCTGGCAGAACTTCGTGCTTCCAGCGGTGGCGCTTGCCTACTACGCGATGCCGACGCTGATGCGGCTCACCCGGGCCGGAATGATCGACACGCTGCAATCCGACTATATCCGGACCGCGCGGGCCAAGGGGCTTCGACCGCCGCAGGTGGTGCTCAAGCACGCGCTGCGCAATGCGATCCTGCCGCTGGTATCGGTTTCGGCGGTTCAGCTGGGCATGATGCTGGGCGGATCGGTGGTGATCGAGACGATCTTCGCGATGCAGGGCATCGGCTACCTGGCATGGGAATCCATCACCATGTCCGACCCGCCGGTGGTGCAGGCCGTCGTGCTGATCATCGCAAGCTTCTATGTGCTCCTGACTTTCACGGCCGACATCATCAACGCGTGGCTCGATCCGCGCCAGCGTGGGCGCTGAGGAGTTGACATGACTACAGTTCAGAACGATCCGGCGCAGGCCGACGCGCGCGACAGCGTCACCCTGCGGCGAAGCACGATTTCCCGCTATCTGGGACATTACAGCCTGATCATCGGGGGCGGCGGGCTGCTGCTTCTGATCGTCGTGGCGATCCTTGCGCCGCTGCTGACATGGCATGATCCCTATTTTCAGGATCTGACGAGCCGGCGCATTCCGCCCGTATGGCATGCGTACTTCCATGATCATCCCGACGCCGGATGGCTGCATCCGCTGGGCACGGACGCGCTCGGCCGGGATTACTTCACGCGGCTGGTCTACGGTGCGCGGATCTCGCTCTTCGTCGGCTTCTCGGTCGTGGCGATTTCCTGCCTGATCGGCACCACCCTCGGTGTGATGGCGGGCTATTTCGGCGGCAAGGTCGACACCGTGATCTCCTTCATCGTGACCACGCGCCTGTCGATGCCCGTCGTTTTGGTGGCGCTTGCGGTGGTGGCGATCTTCGATGGCTCGCTCAAGGTCGTGATCCTCGTGCTTGGTTTTCTGTTGTGGGATCGTTTCGCGGTAGTGATGCGGTCGGTCACGCTCCAGATCAAGAGCCAGGAATTCGTCACGGCGGCACGGGCCGTGGGCTGCTCGAACCTGCGCATCATTCTCACCGAGATCATGCCCAACGTGGCCAATTCGCTCATCGTCGTCGCCACGATCGAGATGGCCGTGGCGATCATCTACGAAGCGTCGCTTTCCTTCCTCGGGCTGGGCATCCAGCCGCCGCTGCCCTCCTGGGGGCTGATGCTGGCGGAGGCGCGCTCGGAGATCTTCTTCGCCGGGTGGATGATCACCCTGCCGGGGATCGCGCTGTTCCTGCTGGTGCTGTTCGTGAATCTGCTGGGCGACGGTGTACGCGACATCACGTCACCGGAGGGCCGGGCATGACCGACATTACACCGCAACAGCAACAGCCGGTGCTCGAGGTCGAGAACCTGAGCGTGCAGCTTCCGACCGCGAGCGGTCCGCTGAAGGCAGTGCAGGATGTGGGCTTTCGCATCACGCCCGGCGAAACGCTCTGCGTCGTGGGAGAATCCGGCTGCGGCAAGTCGATGACCTCGCTCGCGATCATGGGGCTGCTGCCGAAGGCGGCGACGGTGCCCGAGGGGCGGATCAGGTTCAAGGGCACCGATCTGCTCAGCCTCGGGCCGCGCGAGATGTCGGACCTGCGGGGCGATCGTATCGCGATGATCTTCCAGGAACCGATGACGTCGCTCAATCCGGTCTTTACCATCGGCGATCAGTTGACCGAAACGCTGCGGTGCCACCGCAAGGTCACGCGCAAGCAGGCACGGGCCCGCGCCGTCGAACTGCTGGAACTGGTGGGCATCAGCGGCGCGGAGCGCCGTCTGGATCAGTACCCGTATCAGCTCTCCGGCGGGCTGCGGCAGCGGGTGATGATCGCAATGGCCCTGATGTGCGATCCTGAACTTCTGATCGCCGATGAGCCGACCACCGCGCTGGACGTCACCATCCAGGCGCAGATCCTCGGGCTCTTGAAAAAGATCCAGCGCGAGCTCGGCACCGCGATCATGCTGATCAGTCACGACCTCGGCGTGGTCAGCCGGATCGCGGATTCCGTGGCGGTGATGTATGCCGGCCAGGTCGTCGAAAGCGGCAGCGCCGAGCAGATCTTCGATGATCCGCTTCACCCGTACACGCAGGGCCTTCTGCGCTGCATCCCTGTACCCGGGCGCACCAGCCGAGGCGCGCATCTGGGCACGATCCCGGGAATGGTGCCGAACCTCGTGGGGCAGATGGGCAAGTGCCATTTCCACGATCGTTGCGCCTTCGCGCACGAAGCCTGTCGCGCCCGCATCCCGCTCGTTGAACCGCGGCCGCAGCACGGGGTGCGCTGCATCCGCACGCTGGAGGCGATGCGCAGTTCGCAACCGGAGCTTGCCGATGGGGAGGTCGCGCCATGACGGACCAGACAACCGGCGCGCCGATTCTAGAGGCGCAGGGCCTGACGAAAACCTACACGCTGTCTTCGGGCCTGCTGGGCAGGAAGCGTCAGCTGCAGGCTGTCCGCGGGCTGGATCTGGATATTCACCAGGGCGACATCATCGGCATCGTCGGAGAATCGGGGTGCGGCAAATCCACGCTTTCGCGGCTGCTGCTCGGGCTTGAGAGACCGACGGCGGGTCAGGTGAAGATCGGCGGCACGCCCGTCGAACAGATCGGACGCGCCGCGCTTTCGCGAAAGATCCAGCCGATCTTTCAGGACCCGTTCTCCTCGCTCAATCCGCGCAAGACGATCGAGTCCATCATCTCGCTGCCGCTCAGGCTGCATGGCATCGGCGATGCGGCCTCGCGCCGCAAGGAGGTGCGCGCGATGATGGAGCGGGTGGGCCTGCCGAGCCGCCTGGCGAGAGGCTATCCGAGCCAGCTTTCGGGCGGGCAGCGCCAAAGGGTATCCATTGCCCGGGCGCTCATCACGCGTCCCGACATCGTGATATGCGACGAGCCGACCTCGGCGCTCGACGTATCGGTTCAGAGTCAGATCCTGAACATGCTTCAGGACCTTCGGAACGAGCTGAACCTGACCTACGTGATCATCACGCACGATCTTGCCGTGGTCGAACACCTCGCGACCGAGATTGCGGTGATGTATCTCGGCCGCGTGGTGGAGCGTGCGGAAACCACCCGGTTCTTCCGGGATCCGCAACACCCCTACAGCCAGGCCCTGCTGAAATCCGTCATGACGCCGGATACCCGGCAGAGCATTCCCGAACTCGGCCTTGGCACGGCCTTTCCGGACCCGGCGAACCCGCCCACGGGCTGCGCGTTTCACCCGCGTTGCATCGAGTGTTTCGAAGGCTGCGACCGGATCGCGCCGCATCCCGTCGCGCGCAGCGGTGGGGGCCATGTGGAATGCCGCCTGTTCGAAAAGGCCGCCAAGCCGGTACAAGCCACGACAGAGGACAATTGAGATGAATCACGATTACGAAAACGGAATGGTTGTATCGCCGCAGCCGGAAGCGTCTGACGCCGGAGTTGAAATTCTCCGCGCCGGTGGCAACGCGGTGGATGCGGCGATCGCCATGGCTTTCGTCCAGGGCGTGGTGGATCCGTTGATGTGCGGCATCTCGGGCTTCGGCAGCATGGCGGTTCATGACCCGGTGAGCGGGACACATGAATACATCGATTTCCACGCTCCTGCGCCGAAATCGGCGACCAGTGACATGTGGGAAGACCTGATCGAGGGCGAGGCGCGCGATGGCTACGGCTTCATCCTGAAAGGGCGCGTCAATGATATCGGCCACAAGTCGGTCTGCGTTCCGGCTTCGCTGCGCGCCTACGCCACCGCCCACGAACGACACGGTTCCCTGCCGTGGCAAGACCTGCTCAACCGGGCGATCCGCTGGGCGAAGGAGGGGTGGCATGTGCGCCCGCATGTGCACTATTTCTGGTCGCAACCCTCGATAATGGGACGAGTCGCCAACAGCGAACGCATCGCGCACACCCCCGCCGCGCGCGCCCTGTACTGCCGCGCCGACGGCACGCCGAAGCGCGTGGGCGACCGCGTTGAGAACCCCGATCTGGCCAATACGCTGTCGATCATTGCCGAGAAGGGCGCCGAGGCCTTCTACACGGGTGAGATCGCCGAAAGGATCGTGGCAGACATGGAGGCGAATGGCGGGCTGGTCACCGCGGAGGATCTGGCGAGCTATCAGGCACGCATCCGCCAGCCGGTGGAGTCGAGCTATCGCGGCTTTCGGGTGACGACGAACCAGCCGCCGGGCGGCGGGCTGATGCTCACGCTGATGCTGAACATTCTGGAACATTTCGATCTTGCGGCCATGGGGCACAACAGCGCCGAATATGTGCGCGTCGTGGCCGAAGCGATGAAACGCGCAACGATCGACAAGGATCAGGGCATCGGCGATCCCGATTTTCTGGACGTGCCGGTGGAGCGGCTGCTTTCGAAGGACTACGCCGCCGATTGCGCCGCGCGCATCAAGCGCGGTGAAAAGGCCGATGTGCCGCGTTTCGACCCGGCCGCGCAGAGCAAGGACACCACCCATCTTTCGGTGGTGGACGGCAACGGGCTGTGTGTGTCGATGACGCATTCGCTCGGGATGCCCTCGGGTGTCATCCCGGACGGGCTGGGTTTCATGCATAACGGCTGCATGGGCGTGTTCGACCCGCGTCCGAACCAGCCGGGTTCCATCGCGCCGGGCAAGGCGCGTTTCAGTTCCATCGTGCCGTCGATCATCTTCAAGGACGACATGCCCTACATCGTCCTCGGTGCGCCCGGCGCGACACAGATCGCCATGGGCGTTCTTCAGGCCACGCTCAACGCGCTCGACTTCGGCTGTACGATGCAAGAGGCGGTGTGGCGCCCGCGCTTCTCCGCCACGAGCAACGCGATCGACGTGACGAACCGCATACCGTATTTCGTCACGCAGGAGCTGGAGGCCATGGGCTACAAGGTGATCCGGAATCCGGAAAGCTTCGGCGTCGCATGGGTGCATGGCATCCGCATCACGCAGGAGGGGCTGGATGGCGGGGCGGATCCGGGCGCCGACGGAAACTGGCTGCGGGCGTGAATGCCCTTGCCGGCTGCCTCGTCGCGGCCGGCACGGCCCGGACGGGTCGACGCGGACGGAACCAGCAGGCGCGAACAGCGTTCGTGACGGATGGTGCGGATTTCATCCGCGCTGCCTGAAAGCGAGGACCGAGCAACCGGAAGGGGAGACGTTGCCATGGCTGAGATGCCCGAATCGGCCCGTGCGGTCATCATCGGGGGCGGTGTGATCGGTTGCTCGGTGGCCTACCATCTTGCCAGGCTGGGATGGCGCGATGTCGTGCTGCTGGAACGCAAGCGGCTCACCTCCGGCACCACATGGCATGCCGCCGGGTTGATCGGGCAGTTGCGTGCCACCAAGAACATGACGCGTCTGGCGAAGTATTCAGCCGATCTCTATACCGCGCTGGAGGCGGAAACCGGCGTTGCGACGGGCTTTCGCCAGTGCGGCTCGATCAGCGCCGCGCTCACGAACGAGCGGCGCGAAGAGCTGCTGCGAAACGCGGCGATGGCCCGTGCCTTCGGTGTCGCGGCCGAGGAGCTGTCGCCCGCCGAGATCGCCGAGCATTACCCGCATCTCAACCTCGATGGGGTGACCGGCGGCGTCTGGCTGCCCGGGGACGGGCAGGCTGATCCGACCAACATCGCCTATGCGCTGGCGAAGGGCGCCCGGCAGGAGGGCGCCACGATCCGCGAGGGGATGAAAGTCACCGGCATCAGGCGCGAAGGCACCCGCGCGACGGGCGTGGACTGGACGGCCGAGAACGGTCAGAGCGGACACATCGCCTGCGATACGGTTGTCAACGCGGCGGGCATGTGGGCGCGAGAGGTCGGCCTCATGGCGGGCGTCAATGTCCCGCTGCATGCCTGCGAGCATTTCTACATCGTCACCGAGGCCATTGAATGGCTCGGGTCATTGCCGGTTCTGCGGGTGCCCGACGAATGCGCCTACTACAAGGAGGATGCCGGCAAGATGGTGCTCGGCGCCTTCGAGCCCGACGCCAAGCCCTGGGGAATGAACGGTATCCCCGAGGATTTCGAGTTCGACCAGCTCCCCGGCGATTTCGACCATTTCGAACCCATCCTCGAAAAGGCCTGCCACCGGGTGCCCATGCTGGCGGATGCCGGCGTGCACACCTTCTTCAACGGGCCCGAAAGCTTCACGCCGGACGATGCCTATCACCTGGGGCTGGCCCCGGGGTCCGAGAATGTCTGGGTCGCGGCGGGATTCAACTCGATCGGAATCCAGTCCGCGGGCGGTGCGGGCATGGCACTTGCACAGTGGATGGAGGACGGCGAGAAGCCCTTCGATCTGGGCGATGTGGATGTCGCGCGGATGCAGCCCTTTCAGGGCAACCGGCGCTACCTGTTCGAGAGATCGAAGGAGACCCTCGGCCTGCTCTACGCCGATCATTATCCCTATCGCCAGAAGGAAACCGCGCGCGGGGTGCGCCGGTCTCCGCTGCATGCGCATCTTCAGGCGCATGGCGCGGTCATGGGCGAAGCCGCCGGCTGGGAGCGCGCCAACTGGTTCGCCTCACCGGGTCAGGAGCGCCGGTACCGATACAGCTGGGGGCGTCAGAACTGGTTCGACAATGCCCGCGCCGAACACATGGCGATCCGCGACGGCGTGGGCCTGTATGACATGTCCTCCTTCGGCAAGCTGCGCGTCGAGGGGCCGGATGCCGAGGCGTTCCTGAACCGCGTCTGCGGCGGGCGCATGGACGTGCCCGTCGGCAAGGTCGTCTACACCCAGTTTCTCAACCCGCGCGGGGGAATCGAGGCCGATGTCACGGTCGCCCGGCTTTCCGAGACAGCTTTTCTGGTCGTCACGCCGGCGGCCACGCGGCTGGCAGATCAGACATGGCTGGAACGTCATCGCGGCGAGGACCGCGCGGTGATCATCGACATGACCGCCGCCGAGGGCGTGCTGGCCGTCATGGGGCCGAAGGCGCGCGACCTGATGCAAAGGGTGAGCCCGAACGATTTCGGCAATGACGCGCACCCGTTCGGAACCTGGGCCGGGATCGAGATCGGCATGGGCCTCGCACGCGCGCATCGCGTCAGCTATGTCGGCGAGCTTGGCTGGGAAATCTATGTCTCCGCCGACATGGCGGGGCATGTGTTCGAGACGCTCTGGCAGGCCGGGCAGGATGTTGGGCTCAAACTGTGCGGCATGCATGTGATGGATAGCTGCCGGATCGAGAAGGGCTTTCGCCATTTCGGCCATGACATTACCTGCGAGGATCACGTGATCGAGGCGGGGCTCGGCTTTGCGGTCAAGACCGACAAGCCCGACTTCATAGGCCGTGACGCCGTCCTGCGGCGCAAGGAAGCCGGTCCCACCCGCCGGATGATGCAGTTTCTGCTGCAGGATGCGGGGCCGCTTTTGTATCACAATGAACCGATCCTGCGCGACGGCGAGATCGTGGGTCATCTCACATCGGGCAATTACGGCCACCATCTCGGCGCTGCGGTCGGTATGGGCTATGTTCCGTGCGATGGCGAAAGCGCTGACGATCTGCTCGGTTCGCGCTTCGAGATCGACGTGACGGGAGAGCGGATTGCCGCGACCGCGAGCCTGAAGCCGCTCTACGACCCGGGATCGGAACGCATGAAAGCCTGAGCGCCGCGTCCGCGGGAATCCTGCGCATGCCGATGCGGTGGTCGCCAGGGGCCCGAGAAGACGGCGATCGCGCGTCGGGCCGGATCGACCCGGAGCACTTGATGATCGACGATCCTCGGCGTCAGCCGCCTTGCCCTCTCACCGGGTGCCAGTCCACCGGAAATGCCACCGCGACCTTGAGAACGTAAAGCACGAGGATCAGCGAAAGCCCCTGGAATGGGGCCGGTCCGAATGCTGCGGGTGCGAGCAGGATCAGCGCGATCGCACCGACCGCGGCCGCAACGGCGACGGGGGCGGCGTCTGCGCGGCGGCCGCGCAACTCGATCCCGAAAGCCGTGGCCAGCGTCAGCGCCGCGACCGCGATGATCAGCACCCCCCATGATGGAAACAGCCAGATCAGCGCCGCCGGCTGCAGCACATGCAGCGCCAGAAAGACGAGGCGCGCGCGGCGGCTGGCGTTGTAATGCGCATTGGTTCCGGGCGTGAGGTTGGAGACCACGCCGCCGGCGATATCGGCGACCAGCAGTGCCAGCAGCGCCACCGCCCAGAGCGTCATCCCCTCGGTGATGGCGAGTGCTGCGACCAGCGCCGTGACGCCCCAGGCGCTGCCCTGCACCAGCGCCAGATCCCGCCGGGTGCTGTGAGTTCCGTGCAGCTCGTGCAACCACCTTGGCACCGCGACAAGGTGGGATGCGGTTTCCTCGGTCATGCCGCCATACCTTTCTTGTGCGCTTTTGCGTCTGCCATGCCGGAGATATGATCCCGGATTTGCGCGGGAGCGGGACCGAATGTCATGCTGACAGCCCTCGATGGTTCGGCGCGCACCACCGCGTGCATGCGCAGCCCGTCCCGAACTTCGACTGGCCTGTGCGATCCAGCCCTCTGCAAGGCGATGACGGAACGTTGGACGTCGGGCCGTACCAGCGCATGCCCCCGGTAGCCCGCTTGCGGCCGAATCCGCCCGAGAGCCTGCCCAAGGTGGCCTGCAGGAAGGATCGGGTCATGGGGATCTCCCGAATTCGACCGGCTGGGCGACATTAAGAGCGCCAGCCTTGCCGTCAATCCTTGTCGTCCGGGCAGTCGGATACGTGCTGGCCACGGTGACGGCCTCGGGCGTGCAGGCTTGCGGCGGGACGACGCCCACCCGCGAGGAGGCGTCTGTTCACGGCCACGGGGCAGGGCAAAGTGACGCCGCCTGATCCGTTGCTGTCGCGCGGTTCTCGATCCCGTCGGGCCGGGCGCGGGCTTCATCGCCTCCATCACGGTCGTGGTGTCGGCGCATGCCAAGGCCGTGCCGACCGGGTTCGAGCGCGCCATGCAGACCGCTTCGCAACGGCGCGACTGCGCCGATATCGCGGGCGCGATGGAATACCCTCTGCGGATCGAGGTCGAAGCCCACGCCCCGATACGCTTTTCCATGCCGAGGCGCGCTTACCCGGCCAGCGCCTGCGGCAGATGTTCGGCCAGATGATCGGCCAGCAGCCGCACGCGCGCAGTGTTGCGCAGATCGGCGTGCAGGACCAGCCAGCATTCCAGCGTGAAGGCCACATGCTCCTCCAGCACCGGGCGCAGAACCGGATCGCGCGCCGCAATTCCGGCCTGCATCACACCGATCCCGAGGCCCGCCCGGATGGCGTTCAACTGCGCCGCCTCGCGGTCGCAGCGCAGGCGGATCAGGCGGCGGGGGATGCCGGCCTGCGCGAACCCCTCCAGCGCCATCGGGTCGCTGTCGGGCCCGATGAGGATGTGATCGGCCAGCGCCCCCGGCGTCGCGGGCGTGCCGTGCCGGTCCAGATATCGCGCATGGGCGTAAAGCCCGATCCGCACATCCGTCAGCTTGCGCGCCACCAGCCCCGATTGCGTGGGCCGGACCATGCGCAGCGCCAGGTCGGCCTCGCGGCGCAACAGGTCGTCATTGCGGTTGGAGAGTGCGAGTTCGACCACCAGCCCGGGATGATCCGCCAGCAGCGGCGCAAGGATCGCGGGCAGCACCTCGGCCCCCACCACCTCGGACGCGGCCAGCCGCACGACCCCGCGCGCGGCCTCCGGCGGGGCCGAGGCGGCGCGCTCCAGCGCTGCCGCCGAGGCCGCCATGGCCCGCGCCTCGGGCAGCATCTGTTGACCCAGATCGCTCAGGTCCATGCCCTGCGGCGCGCGCAGGAACAGCCGCGCGCCCAGCGCGGCCTCCAGCAGGTCGACATGGCGGCTGACCGTCGGCTGTGTCAGCCCCAGCGCGCGCGCCGCGCCCGACAGGCTGCCCGCTTCGGCCACGGCGATGAAGCTGCGCCAGTGGTCCCACTGGATCGGTGTGATGGTCATTAAATTCTCTATAACGGATATCTTCTTTCAGGCAATTCCCTGATATGCCGAAGCGGGCTATCCCGGCCCGACACCCTGACCGGAGACCCCTGACATGACCGCCCTTCTGCTCGCCGCCTCCGCCTTCGCCCTGGCCCTCGGCCTCGCCGCCGCCTGCGCCCCGCGCGACGGATTCGAGACCGAAATCTTCATCGATGCGCCGCCTGCGCGCGTCTGGGCGCTGCTCACCGACCCCGATGCCCATGCCGACTGGAACCCGATGATGCGGGCCGTGGCGGGCCACTTCATTCCGGGCGAGCGCGTCCGGCTGACCATGCGTACGCCTTCGGGCGGGACAATGACCTTCCGCCCGCGCGTGCTGGTCGCCGATCCGGGCCGTGAGCTGCGCTGGCTGGGGCGGCTGGGCCTGCCGCGCCTGTTCGATGGCCAACATTGCTTCCGGCTGATCCCCGAAGCCGGCGGCACCCGCCTGATCCAGGGCGAGCGCTTTCGCGGTGTCCTGCTCTGGGCCATGGATGTCCAGCAGTTCCGGGCCGGGTTCGAGGCCGCAAATGCCGCGCTGAAGGCGCGGGCGGAGGGTGCCGAGGCGTTGCCAAATATGCCCGAAAGCGACCATCGGGAACGCGCGGATGCCCGCGAAAGGATCCCGGCATGAGCCATGACCTCGTTCTGCGCCCCTATGCGGACCGCGACCGCGATGCCTGCCTCGGCATCTGGCGGGCAGCCTCCGAAGCCGGGCATCCGTTCCTCGCGCGCAAAGACCTTGATGCCGATCAGGCGCTGGTGCGCGATGCCTATCTCGCGCAGGCAGATATCACTCTGGCCTGCGACGGTACGGGGCCGGTTGGCTTCATCGCGCTCATCGACAGTTTCATCGGCGGATTGTTCGTCTTGCCAGACCGCCATCGGCAGGGTGTGGGGCGTCTGCTGATCACGGCTGCCGGCCGGAAGGCGGGACCACTGAGCGTCGAGGCCTACGCAGCCAACACCAAAGCACGCCGCTTCTACGAATCGCTTGGCTTCGTGCAGACAGCCGAGCGTGCAACCGACGATCGGGGACGCCCCCATGCGCTGGTGCGGCTGGAACAGCCGCGCGCGGCCAGACAGCCTCACCCGCCGAAGACGGCCAGCCCCGCCACAAGCGGATAGCCCAGCGCGGCGGGCATCATGGTCAGGCCCATGCCGAGCGACCGGCCCTGCGCGCCGCGCGGATAGCCGCGGTAGAACAGTATCCGCCCGATCACGAACAGCGCCGCCGCGACCGGCAGCAGGGCCAGCCACGCGCCGCCCGCCACGGCGGCAAGCGCGAAATAGAAGCCTGCTGCCAGCACGGTCTGTTCCAGCGTGTTCTGCAAGAATGCGGCCTTGATGGCCAGCCGCGGGCTGGGCGGCCCGGCGGCCTGCCCCCCGATATCCTCGGGCGAAAAGCGCCGCGTCGTCGAAACCATCATGATCGCGACCAACAGCACGAAGCCCGGCACGGCAAAGGCGAGCGCTGCAAAGGCCAGCCGGTCCGCGACATCTTCGGGCAGATCGGTGAGCGCCGGGCCGGACCAGAACGCCGCCGCGAACCCGACCAGTGTCACCGCCGTCGCGATGCTGGTATCGCGCCGGATGGCGCGTTCCTCGGCGGCCATGTCCACGGCTTCGGGCGCACGGCGATCGTCGTCCTGGGGCATGTGGTCTCCTCGGGCTCCTCCTGACCTGGTCCCGGCCTGTTCAGCCTGGCGGCCCTGTCAGCTTGACTTTGAAGCGATTGCACTCCGGTTGTGCGGCGTTGATCGGCAGTTGCAGCAGGGTCATTTCGGGACTGTCTATTCGCGTCGGATGTCATCGCGCCTCTCGGCCGGTCACGCGGCTGGATTCGGCACATGGCGGCCGATCACAGCCAGCCCGCGGTCTTGAGGTCGGGGCGGAACGACCGGCCCACCGGGACGCGGCGGCCGTCAGTCAGGCGCAGGAGAGTCCGCTGGCCATCGCGCTCGACGCCGTCCACGGTATCGTCGGCCACCCACCAGGAACGGTGGACACGCCGGCCGAGGCCGCTCAACTCGCGGGTCGCGTCCTCCATGTGACACAGGATCAGCTCCGATCCGTCCGAATGGTGCACCGTGAGGTAATGGTCCTGCATTTCGAGACAGAGGAGGCGCCCCTCCAGCGGTCCGGCAAGCCGCGACGCAAACAGGGATAGACCGCTCATGTCCGCTTGACGGGCCTCGGCATCTGACAGTGGCCTGCCCGATGCAGCGCCGCCCGACCCGGCGGGAAGGGGCGCGGCCTCGACCCGCTCGCGCATGTCTTCCCACGTGTAGGCCGGCAGGGCGATGGCGGCGACCAGCAGCAGCACCTGCCCGAACAGGAACGCGAGATTTCCCGGCCATCCGAGCCCCCACAGGCCGTTGGCCATCGCCACCACCCCCGTCGCTGGAAACGCCGTCAGAAAGGCCCCCAGCAGCGGAACCGTGAGCCCCGGCAGCGGCAGCCCGTCGCCGGCAAGCGCCCCCAACCGGCGCAGGACGGTGTCGGCCAGTAGCCAGTTTGCCGACACAACGGTCAGCCAGTAGCCCAGGCGGGGCGCGGCTGGCAGCAGGTCGAAGGTGCCGAAAGGCCCGATCAACCCCAGCACGAGGCCCAGACCCAGCGGCGGACCCAGGCGAAGCAACAGGCGGACAGGTCGTTCGCGCATCGTGAACGTATCCTAGCATGCCATTCACGCAGTTCCCACGCCGTTTCCGCAACTTCGCTGGCATGGCCCGGCGCGCTGCCGCAATCACGGCCGTGTCGCGACGCAGTCGTTCCCGCAGCAAAGGCATTGACCCGTGATACAGACGATCCTGTTCCTGCACATCCTGGCCGGCGTCGCCGTTGGCAGCGCCAAGGGCGGAGGGCTGCACCGACGCGCGGGCGCCGCTCGCACGCCGGCAATGCTGCTCATGGGCCTCAGCGCGCCGGTGCTGGCGGCACTGATCACCCCCGTCATCTTCTGGTGGAGCGCCCGCGTGACGCGCGGCGCCGTCCGCCCCTGACCTTGCGAAAGGAGACACGACCATGCTCGCACGCCGCCTGATCCGTATCGCCCTGTGGGGCCTCGCCGCGCTCGCCGTCCTCGTCTTCGCTGCGTTTCTGTGGTTGCGTCAGAGCCCCTACTGGGCCGGGATCACGCTCTTCTCCGAAAGCCAGCGGGTCGAAAACTTCCGCGCGATGGACAGGGTGTTTCCCGCCCGCCCCGTGCCCCGCGACGGGGATGTCTGGACCTTCGATCATGCGCCGGCACCACTGCCCGTGACCTATGATTTCCGGGGCGAGGCCCGCGATCTCGCCACATTCCTCGACTGGACGGAAACGACGGGACTGCTGGTCGTCCGCCGCGGCGCGATCACGCATGAGGACTACCGGCAGGGCGCCGACGAGTCCGCCCCGTTCACGTCATGGTCGATGGCGAAATCGGTCCTCTCGGCGCTGATCGGCATCGCCGTGGATGAGGGCCACATCGACAGCATCCGCGACCCCATAGGCGCCTATGTCCCCGCACTCGCGGACTCGGGCTATGCCGATGTCCCGATCGAGGATGCGCTGACCATGTCATCGGGCGTCGCGTTCGACGAGGATTACGACAACCCGTTGTCCGACATCAACATGCTGTTCATCCGCGCCATGGCGATGGGCACCCCGGTCGAGGACACGATCGCGGGGCTTCACAGCGTCCGCGCGCCGGGAACGTTCAATGACTATGTCAGTTCCGACAGCATGGCGTTGGGGTTGGTGCTGGAGGCGGCGACAGGGATGCCGGTGGCGGACTACCTGGCCTCTCGCCTCTGGGGGCCGATGGGGGCCGAGGCCGACGCATCCTGGAGCACCGACCGCACCGGGCGCGAATTCGCGCTGTGCTGCCTGAATGCCACCCTGCGCGACTATGCCCGCTTCGGACGCCTCTATCTGGAAGGCGGGGCGCGCGAGGGGCAGCAGATCGTGCCCGCGGACTGGGTCGCGGCCTCGGTTACGCCGGAGGCCGCGCACCTGCAACCCGGCGAGAACCCGGCATCCAGCTGGACCTTCGGCTATGGCTATCAGTGGTGGATCCCCGAGGATCCGCAGGGTGATTTCCTCGCCATCGGCGTCTGGGGGCAATATATCTACGTCGATCCGTCGCGCGAGATCATCGTCGTCAAGACCAGCGCCGATCCGCTCTTCGACGACAACGACCACGAGAGCGTCGCCGCCTTCCGCGCCATCGCGCGCGCCGTCGCCGGCGAATGAGACCGCCCGCCCGCACCCTTGCCGTGGTGCCGCCTTGCTGCCCGATGCAGCGGCGGCGCAACAAAGGCAGCTGAAAGTGCCAGGATGATTCCCGCGAAGGCACGCAAACGCCCGTTCCAGGCCGGCTATCGCGGGGGGCAGGTGCGGGGTCAACCCTGAACCCCACGTCGTAACAAGCTGACACCAGAAGATAAAATGGACCATGCTGGCGGAGCCGGTGGGATTCGAACCCACGGAACCCGCTAGGGCTCAACGGATTTCAAATCCGCCGCATTCGACCACTCTGCCACGGCTCCGCGGGCTGTGTACCGGCGATCCGGGGGCGAGACAAGGCGGAATGCGGCATCCGCGCATCTGCGCGCATGTCACGGGGCAGGGGCAACGCGCTTGAGATAGGCCGCGATCGCCTCGCGGTCTTCGTCCTCAAGATGCGACAGGCTGTGCACCACATCGGCCATACTGCCCCCGGCGCTGTCGAATTGCGGGGTGAAGCCGGTCATGAGATAGCCCGCGATCTCGCGCTCGCTCCAGTCGAGGCTGGCCGGCGTGATGTCGGGGATGGTGCCGTCGCCGGCGGGGTTCGGCGCGCCGGCCAGCCATTGCGTCGTTTCAAGCCCGCCGAAAGCGTTGCGTGGTGTGTGGCACTCGCCGCAATGCGCCAGCGCTTCGGACAGGTAGCGGCCGCGCTGCTCGCGCGTGTCCAGATCGCCCGTTACGATCCACTCCTCGTCGAGATTGAGCATCTTCCAGATGCCGATGCCGCGCCGGACCGTGAAGGGAAAAGGCAGCTCATGCGGCGCGTTGGCATCCGGGGCGGCCGGCAGCGTGTCCATGAAGGCTTTCAGATCGGCGACATCCTGCAGGTCGGCGCGAACATAGCTCGCATAGGGGAAGGCGGGGTAGTAATGGGCGCCGTCGGGGCTGACGCCGCGCAGCATGGCGTTGGCGAATTGCGGCAGGGTCCAGTCGCCGATGCCCTGCTCGGGGTCGGTGGAGATGTTCGGGGCGACGAAGGTTCCGAAGGGCGAGTCGAAGCGGCGGCCGCCGGACAGCACCAGCCAGTCGTCGCCCTCGGCACCCTCGGCCGCGTGGCAAGAGGCGCAACCGGCGGCCCAGAAGACTGTCTCGCCCTGTCCGGCATCGCCTTCGAGCCCGGCGAAGGCATCGTCGGGCAGGGGACGCGGCGCGCTTGCCGCCCAGAACCCCACCGCGCCGGCGGCGCCCAGCGCGGCGAGGGCGATGAGGATCCTGCCGGCGCTCATCCGCGGCGCGGCTTACTGTTCGGCGCGGTAGTTGTCGTGGCAGGCGCTGCAGGCGTTCCCGACCGGACCCAGATTGGCACGCACGGCGTCGAGCCCGTCGCCCGCCACGGCCTCAAGGTCGAGCACCGCTGAATTGGCCGCGGCGAGCTTGTCGGCGAAATCGTCGAGATTGTCCCAGATCACGGGCAGCGCGCGGGTACCGTCCACCGAGGCGTTGTCGGAGCCCTCCGGCCACAGCCCGTCCTGATGCAGCCCGGTCAGCGCCGCCAGATTCGCGGCCGCCGCCTCGGCGCGGTCGGCGTCATAGGGAATGTCGCCCTGCGCCATCTGCGCGAGCGGCCCGATGTTGAATGCAAAGAGCTTGAACTGACCCTGCCGCGTGTCGATCGCGCGTTCGATGTGTTCATCCGCGCTGGCGGCGATGCCGGTGACCGCAACGGCCGCCCCGGCGAGAATGGCGAACAGTCTGGCGTTCATCGATAAGACTCCCTGGATGTTGCTTTGTGCTGACGGTAGCACCGCCGACGGATGCGTCAAATAACATGTTGCGACATCACAGCCGGGGCACTCGGCCGCGCGGATCGCCCGATGGGGTCAACGCCTCCGGCCAGCCGAAGAACTGCTCCACTGCGGCCAGCGTCAGCAGCACCGCGATCAGCGCCAGGATCAGTTTGACGGTGCGTGGCGAGGGCGGATTGCGCACCCATCGATAAGCGCGCAGGAGCCAGCGGATATGCATCAGACGAAGCGCACCTTGCCGATATGCGGCAGGTTCCGGTTGCGCTGCGCGTAGTCGATACCGTAGCCGACCACGAACTCGTCGGGGATCTCGAATCCCGTCCAGGTGGCGCGGATGTCGACCTCGCGGCGCGACGGCTTGTCGAGCAGGGCACAGGATTCCAGACGCCGCGGTGCGCGCGAGCGCAGCAGGTTGCACACATGCTGCAGGGTGAAACCGGTATCAACGATATCCTCGACGACCAGTACGTCGCGCCCCACGATGCCGCCGCGCAGATCCTTCAGGATGCGGACTTCGCGGGCGCTTTCCATCGCGTTCCCGTAGGAGGAGGCCTCGAGGAAATCGACCTCCACCGGCAGATCCAGCTCACGCACGAGATCGGCGATGAACACGAAGGAGCCGCGCAGAAGGCCGACGACGACCAGCTTGTCGGTGCCCTCGAAATGGGTCTTTATGTCGCGGGCAAGGGCCTCGACCCGCGCGGCGATCGACTTGGCGGAGATCATCTCGTCGATGACATAGGATTGCTCGGTCATTGGCCCCTCTTGATTTCGCGGGCATACTCTACGAAATGTCGCGTGACGACCACAAGGCCAGGGCGCTCGATGCCGACTCATTCCGAACGACGCAATCTGCCCTACAGCGCGCGCCAGATGTATGATCTGGTTGCCGACGTCGGCGCCTATCCGGAATTCCTGCCCTGGACGGCGGCCGCGCGCATCCGCGAGCGCAAACCGATCCGCGGGGGCGAGGTGATGCATGCCGACCTCGTCGTCTCGTTCAAGGTGTTTCGCGAACGCTTCGGCAGCCGGGTGACGCTGCGGCCCGACGATCTGCGCATCGACACCGAGTATCTCGACGGTCCCTTCAAGCACATGCATGCCTGCTGGCAGTTTCGGGATCTGCCCCAGGGCGGCTGCGAGGTGGCGTTCGATGTCGATTTCGAGTTTCGCAACGTGGTGATGCGCAAGGTCGCCGGCGCCGTGTTCAACGAGGCGATGCAACGCGTCGTACGCGCCTTCGAGGCGCGCGCCGACGCCCTGTACGGGCCCAGCCAGGCACGCCGTGCCGGCGCCTGAGCGCGCGGCCCGCTCAGCGGCGTAGCAGCGCGGCGGCCAGCCAGATCCCGGCCAGGGCGAGCGACGCAAGCCCGTTCCACGACGCCATCGACAGGCCCATCATCTCCCAGGCGACCTCGTCGCACAGCACGACGCGGGCCGAGCCTTCGGTGCTCAGCAGATCCGCGCCGCTCATCCCGCTGAGCGCGCCGGCATCGCCCGCACAGGCGGCCGGGCCGGGCCACCAGTCGCGCTCAACCCCGGTGTGATAGGCCGCCAGGGCCGAGCTGGCGCCCATCATCGTAGCACCCGCCAGAGGCCAGAGCGCCGAGCCGAAGACAAGCGCGCCCGCCCCGGCGGCCAGCGCCGCCGCATGCGGCCAGCGCTGCCAGATGCACAGCGAACACGGCGCCAATCCGCCCAGATACTGAAATGCGAAGGCCGCCAGCAGCAGCCCGGCCGAACCGCCGAATGCCAGCAGGACCATTTGTTGCCGTGTCATCACACGAACCTCACCAGAACGAATCCACCCACAAGCAGGACCATGAACACCGTGAAGACCGGCCCCAGATGCCGCTCGATGAAGTCACGGATCGGCAGACCGAATTTCCACAGCAGCGCCGCGACCAGGAAGAACCGGAACCCGCGTGCGAGAATACTGGCCGTGATGAATACCGGCAAGGACAGCCCCGTTGCGCCCGACAGGATCGTGATCACCTTGAAGGGGAACGGTGTTACTCCGGCAATCAGTACCGCCCATGCGCCCCATGCGTTGTAGTGGTCCCTGAACTCCGCGAAATAGGCATCCTTGCCGTAGAATTCCAGAACCGGGCGTCCGACCGCCTCGAAAACTCCGGCGCCGATGTAATAGCCCAGCAGTCCGCCCGAGACCGACGCGGCGCAGGCAACGCTTGCGATGAGGAACGCCCGGCGTGGTGCCGCCAGGATCATCGGGATCATCATCACATCCGGCGGGATCGGAAAGACCGAGCTTTCCAGAAAGGCGACGACCGCCAGCGCCCAGAGCGCATGCCGCGAGCGGGCGAGCGCGACGGTCCAGTCATAAAGGCTGCGCAGCATCGGATTTCCCTGTTCACGCTGCATCCAGCATGGTGCCGGCGGCGCGTCAAGCCCGGGGTGCGAGCCGCTGGCGCGTTGCCGCGACGCGAAGCCGTGCGGGGCAGGGGGCACGACGGGGCTTGAGGCGCCCGGGCGGAGCCGATATGTCTGTTTGCGCGGCCGCTTGCTGGAACTGGTAGACAGACCCGACTCAAAATCGGATGCCTTCGGGCGTGTGGGTTCGAGTCCCACAGCGGCCACCACCCCTCGCCATGACGCGAATGCGCCGGTATCGCACTCGCAAACACAGTGTTTCCTCAATACGCCTCAAGTTTTCCTTTAATCTGCCGCGCCGCGTCGCTACGCTTTGTCATGCACTTGCTGGGGGTGCACCGGCCGTGGGGGCGGCCAGGATGAAGACGCTGCCGAGCACGAGGCGGGGATGCGTACGGGTTGACCGGGCGCTGGACCGTCCCGGTGACACGTTCCGCGTTTTCGTTCCGAAGTGAAGGCAGCGCCGTCGGCGCGGGGCGCGTCACGCGATCCGGCGACGATGTGCTGCCTGCGAAGTGGCGAACGGGGCAGGGCACAACATGTCAGAGACGGAGTTCATGAAACGGACATCCGGGCACGACGCGGTAATCGAACCCGAGCCTGCGGGGACGGAGCACGCGGCGAAGTCCCGACAGGCCGGGGGGCACCCCGCGGATGCGACAGGGATCGGCTCGGGAGAGATCGCCAAGATCATCCCCTGCTTCACGCCGGGGACGCTGATCGCCACGCCGCGCGGCGAGGTGCCGGTGGAACAGCTGCGCGTCGGGGACATGGTCATCACCCGCGACAACGGCATACAGTCGATCCGCTGGGTCGGGCATCGCCCGATGAGCGCGCATGCGCTTCTCGCGAACCCGCATCTGAAACCCGTGATCCTGCGCAAGGGCGCGCTGGGCCACGACCTGCCCGAACGCGACATGATGGTCTCGCCGCAGCACCGCCTGCTCGTGGCGAATGAACGTACCGCGCTCTATTTCGAGGAGCACGAGGTGCTCGTTGCGGCAAAGCACCTTCTCGACAATCGCGGGGTCACGGAAATCGAGAGCAGCGGCACCACCTATGTGCACTTCATGTGCGAACGCCATGAGGTCGTGCTGTCGAACGGTGCGTGGTCCGAGACCTTCCAGCCCGGCGATTACACGCTCAAGGGCATGGGCAACGCCCAGCGCATCGAACTGTTCGAACTGTTCCCCGAGCTTCGCGATACCGGCGGACGTGCCGCCTACAGCGCCGCGCGCAAGACGCTCAAGCGTCACGAGGCGCAGCTGATCTTCTGAAAACCTGCCCGCCACGGCCTCCGCGCGCCCGGACGATCGCGGATGACCGTCGGCGCCGCGGCGTGCGCAGGGGGTGGACAGCGCGCCCCGTGCGCGGCACCTTGAGCGCCGGTCTGATGAGGAGTTGTCATGTTCTTGAATCCTCCGCCGCCATGGCATCTGCGCCCGATCGCCTTTCTGGCCGTGCTGTGGGGGGGTGCCGGGGCAGCCGATCACCTGCTGCGGCAGCTCGGATTGGCAGGGCGTTATCCCGATGGTGCCGCCACCGTCTGGGCGGAGGCTGCCGCCGCATTTCCGGCATGGGCGGCGACGGCCTGGGCTGTCGGGGTCTGGGCCGGTCTGCTCGGCGCGGTGCTGCTGTGGATGCGCGAGCGTTTCGCGCCGATCGTGCTGGCTGTGGCCGCGCTCGGCGTCATCCTCGCCCTGATCGGACGCACCATCGGCACCGATCCCGGCACCGATGATCCCGTCGTGATACGTGTCATGGCCGGGTCCGGGGCGTTTGCGTTGTTGCTGTGGCTTTATGCGCGGCGGATGCGCCGGAACGCGGTCCTCGGCACGCCCTGACGCCCGCCCGTTTCACGGCGCGTTCGTGTTGCGGTGTGCCCGCCAGGCCCGCCAGGCCTCGGGCGTGTCCAGGTCGGTCACCGCGCGCACGCCGTCCAGGTGCACACAGCGCAACTCATGCGCATGCTGGTCCAGCAGGGCGCGACCGCCCTGATCGCCTGCGATGCCCGCCAGCTGCGCGAGATGGCGGCGCGGGAACAGAACCGGATGGCCGGGACGTCCATCGGCGGTGCAGGCGCGCAGGATCGGCGCCTGCGGGTCGCGCCCGAAAGCGTCGATGAGGCGGCGCAGATCCGCCGTTTCGATATCGGGCATGTCCGGCAGCAGGATCAGCACACCGCTTGCGTCCGGCGGTGCGGCGCCGAGCCCTGCACGCAGGGAGGCGGCCATGCCTTCCTCGGGGGCGGGCACGATGGCGCGCCGCAGTGCGAGCCCGTCCAGCGCCGCGTGACGGTCCCGCGCGGCAGATGACGCCTCCGGTGGGGGCAGGGCGACGATGACGCGCTCTTCGGCCGCGGCGCCGATGGCCTCGCAGGCCCGCGCCGCCTGGCGCCGCAGCAGGGGGGTCGCGTCGATGCGCTCGAGCAGCTTGTCGCGCGCGCCCATACGCCGCGATGCCCCGGCCGCCGGGATGAGGATCGCAACAGCGTCATCCATCGGTCGTCGCCGCGGTGGCGCGCGCACGTGCCCGGCAGGCGCGGCGCAAGCGCCGCGCCTGCCGGGCCCAACGGGATGACGCGCGCGCACGCGCGCGGAAGACGGGCGGGAGCCCGCCTGCCCGCCGCGCATCATCCGGTTCCCGGCCCCCGGCGCTGTGCAGCAATACGACGATGCCTGCGCCCGCCGCCATCACCCGCGCAGACGCGCTTCCTCGGGGTCAACCAGCGGCGTCTCGATCAGCCGCGCCGGCCGCCGGTCGCCGAGGATCTCGATCTCCACCTCCAGCCCCGCGTGCGCCTGCTCGCGTGGCACAAAGCCCAGCGCCACCGACGTCCCGGCATGATGCGAATACCCGCCCGAGGTGCAGAAACCCGCAACCGCGCCCTGCAGCCAGATCGGTTCCCAGCCGACGACATCGGCATCCGCCGCGTCCACGGCGAAGGCGTGCAGCCGGCGCGCCGTGCCTGCCGCGCGCTCGGCCTCGGCCGCGGCGCGGCCGATGAACTCCGCCGGCTTCTTCCAGGCGATGAACCGGTCGAGTCCGGTTTCCCCGGCCGTGTAGTCGGGCGCGAATTCACGCCCCCACGCTCCGAAGAACCGGTCGAGCCGCAGCGACATCATCGCGCGCATGCCGAAGGGCGTCAGGCCCAGATCCTGCCCCGCGCTCCACAGCACGTCCCATAGATGGCGCTGGCTCATATGGTCGGTATAGATTTCGAAGCCCAGATCGCCGGTATAGCTGACCCGCTGCACGATGCAGTCGGCCATGCCCACCGTCATCCGCCGCGCCCGCAGAAAGCCCAGCGCCGTATTGTCCACATCCGCGCGGGTGCAGCGCGCCAGCAGGGTGCGCGCCTGCGGCCCGGCGATCTGGAATCCGGTTCGCGTCTCCGAGATGTTCTCGATCTGCACGCCCGGCTCCAGATGATCCGTGAACCAGCGCATATGCCAGCCCTGCGCGGCGTAGGACGCGATGAGCTGGAACTCCTCGGCGCCGCGATCCTCGAGGCATGTCACCGTCAGATCCCCGACGATCCGCCCCGCGGGGCTCAGCATCGGGCACAGGCTCAGCCGACCGGGCGGGGGGATGCGTCCGGCCATGATCCTGTCGAGCCAGTCGCGCGCCTTCGGCCCGGTGACGCGGTACTTGCCGAAATTGTGCACCTCGTTGATGCCGACCGCGCCGCGCACCGCCGCGACCTCGCGCGCCGTCGCGGCGAAGGCGTCGGAACGGCGAAAGCTCGGTGTCTCGAAGCGCGGCTCATCGCCGCGGGCGAAGTAATTCGGCACTTCCAGCCCGTATTGTTCGCCCCAGACCGCACCGAGCGCGGTGAACCGGTCATGCATGGGCGTGGTGCGGAAGGGCCGTGCCGCGGGGAGCTCTTCATTGGGGTAGCTCACCGAGAAGCGGCGTTGATAATTCTCGACGACCTTGGGCAATGTGTAGCCCGGCGTCGTCCAGTCGCCGAAGCGCGCCACATCGAAGGCGCGCGGGTCGCGTTCCGGGGCGCCTTCGATCATCCACTGTGCCAGCGACAGCCCCATGCCGCCGGCCTGGCTGAACCCGGCCATGATCGCGGCCGCAGCCCAGTAGTTGCGCAGCCCCGGCACCGGCCCGACCAGCGGATTGCCGTCCGGCGCGAAGGTGAAGGGGCCGTGGATCACCGATTTGACGCCCGCGCGTTCTAGCACCGGAAAGCGGCGATAGGCGAAGGCAACCGACTCCTCGATCTTGTCGAACTGGTCGGGCAGCAGCTCGTGGCCGAACTCCCAGGGCGTGCCGTCGACGGCCCAGGCCTCGCAGGGCTGCTCATAGAAGCCGATGCACAGCCCGCGCCCCTCCTGGCGCAGATAGCTCTCGCCGCCGGGGTCCATGACATGCGGAAACTCCTGCTCACGGCGCATGATCTCCGCAATCTCGTCGGTGACCAGATACTGATGCGCCATCGGCTGCGCCGGCAGGTAGACGCCGGCCATCTGCGCCACCTCGCGCGCCCACAGCCCGGCGGCGTTGACCAGATGCTCGGCGATGATCGTGCCCTTTTCGGTCACCACCTCCCAGCTGCCATCCGCGCGTGGGTTGGTCTCCAGCACGCGGTTGTGCAGCACGATCTCGGCGCCGCCCATGCGCGCGGCTTTCGCATAGGCCTGCGTGGTGCCCGACGGATCCAGATGCCCGTCCAGCGGATCGAAGAGCGCGCCGACCAGCCCGTCGGTGTTGACCAGCCCGTCCGTCATCTGCGCCACCTCCTGTGGCGTCAGAAGATGCGTGTCGAGGCCCATGTAGCGGTGCTTGCCGCGCTCGGCCTTGAGCATGTCCATGCGCTCGGGGGTGTCTGCAAGGGTGATGCCGCCGACATGGTGCAGCCCGCAGGACACCCCGGTCAGCTCCTCAAGTTCGCGATACAGCCGGATGGTGTAGCCCTGCAGCGCCGCCATGATGGTGTCGCCGTTGAGCGTATGGAACCCGCCCGCCGCGTGCCATGTCGACCCCGAGGTCAGCTCGGACCGCTCGATCAGCATCACATCCGACCATCCGAGCTTGGTCAGGTGATAGAGCACCGAGGTGCCGACGACGCCGCCACCGATGATGAGGGCACGAGTATGGGTTTTCATGGGGTCTCCTTGGGCTTGCCTCGGGCGAGCCTGTAAGCCCGCCTGACCCCCGGCATGTCGGCGGGCGACGTGAAATGTCGCATCCGAACATCCCTTGCCGAGATCGGCGGCGGGGCATCGGGCGCGCCATGCTGCTGGCGCGTCCGGCCGGGCCCGTCGCCGCCGCTGCGGCGACGGCCTCAGCGCTCGGGGATGAGCCCGCGCGGGCTGAACCGCATCACCAGCAGCATCGCCAGCCCCATTGTCAGAAGTCGCATATGAGCGACATTGGACAACAGGTGCTGTCGCAGGCTGCTGTCCTCGGCCATGCCCGAGGTCAGCAGATCCATCAGCCAGCGCCCCGCCGGCTCGACCTGCACCCACAGGAACCAGATCAGCATGCCGCCCAGCACGGCCCCCCAGTTGTTGCCCTGACCGCCCACGATCACCATCACCCAGATCAGGAAGGTGTAGCGCAGCGGCTCATAGGTGCCCGGGTTGAGCTGCCCGTCCAGCGTGACCATCATCGCCCCCGCGAGCCCGCACACCGCCGAGCCGAGCACGAAGATGTTGAGGTGACGCCGGGTGACGTCCTTGCCCATGGCGCGGGCCGCCGTCTCGTTGTCGCGGATCGCGCGCATCATCCGGCCCCAGGGCGAGTTCAGCGCCTTCTCGGCCAGCCACATCAGGATCGCGAGCACGATCAGGAACAGCACGGTGAAGCCCAGCATCGACATGATGCTCGCCATCTGGTTCACCGGGTAGCCGAATATATCCGCAAGATCGATCACCCAGCCCTGCGTGCGCATCTCGACCGGGGTGGGAACGGGGCGCGGCAGGCCGACGACGTTCTTCACGCCGCGGCTGATCCAGTCCTCGTTCTTGAGAAAGGCGATGATGATCTCGGAAATGCCCAGCGTGGCGATGGCCAGATAATCCGAGCGCAGTCCCAGCGCGACACGCCCGACGATCCAGGCGGCGCAGGCGGCGAAGAGCGCGCCCACCGGCCAGGACAGCAGAACCGGCAGCCCCAACCCGCCGAGATACCCCTCGGATGCCGGGTTCACCCGCTCGATCGCGCTCGCGGCGGGCAGGAAGAAATAGCGGTTCAGCGCAAAGCCGACGATCAGCACCGCGATCAGCGTGAGCACCCGCGCCGCGCCCGGCGCCATGCGTTTCCACAATGCGATGGCGGCAAAGATCGTGCCTGCCCCGATCAGTATCCCCAGTGCAACGCCGAGGGCGCCGGCCGACCAGGCCTCGCCCACAGGCGGCATCGAGATCACCACGACCGCCAGCCCGCCGAGCGCCGTGTAGCCCATCACGCCGACATTGAAGAGCCCGGCATAGCCCCACTGCATGTTGACCCCGAGCGCCATGATCGCCGAGATCAGCCCCATGTTGAGGATGGTCAGCGCCAGCGTCGGGCTCTGATAGGACCAGACGCCGGCGATCGCCACGAACATCGCCGCGAAGAGGGATATGTTGCGCCAGTTCACCGTCATACCTGTTTCCCCCTGAACAGCCCCGTCGGACGGAAGATGAGCACCAGCACCATCAGCGCGAAGGAGACGGCGAACTTGTAATCCACCGACAGGATCTGCAGCAGCCCCGCCGGCTCCCAGCCCTCGGGCAGCAGATGCGCCGCGACGCGGCGCCATGCATAGGTGATGGTCATCTCGGAGAAGGCGATTATGTAGCCCCCCGCAATGGCCCCCAGCGGGTTGCCCAGCCCGCCGACGATTGCGGATGCGAAGATTGGCAACAGAAGCTGGAAATAGGTGAAGGGCCGGAAGCCCTTGTCGAGCCCGTAGAGCACCCCGGCGATGGTCGCCAGCCCCGCGGTGATGATCCAGGTGACCATGACCACGCGGTCCGGGCTGATCCCCGACAGAAGCGCCAGATCTTCATTGTCGGAATAGGCGCGCATCGACTTGCCGGTTCGCGTGCGGTTGAGAAACCAGAACAGCGCCATCATGACGATCAACGCGACCACGATGGTCAGCCCCTGCGCCGAGCGCAGCGCCAGACCCTCGGCCATGCCCGCCCATTCGCGGAAATCGCGCACAGTGAAGATGAAGCGCGACCCGTCCTCGAAATACTGATCCCCCGGCCCGATGATGAGGCGCACGATCCCGTTGGTGACGAACATCACGCCCAGCGACGCCATCACCAGGGTGACGGGGCGCACACGTTGCTTGCGGTAGAAGCTGAACACCGTGCGATCCACGATCAGCAGGTAGATGATGGTGATGACGATGGCGAAGGGCACCGCCAGCAGCGCCGTGGGCAGCACCCCGAGCCCCACGCCCCAGCTTTGCAAAAGCCAGGTGCCGAGAATGGCCCACATGGTGCCGAAGGCCATGATGTCGCCATGCGCGATATTGGCAAAGCGCAGGATGCCATAGACGAGCGTCACCCCGAGCGCGCCGAGCGCGAGCTGGCTGCCATAGGCCAGCGCCGGAACGACCACGAAATTCGTCAGGACGACGAGGGCACTGAGCGGATCCATGGATTACCCTCCGAGGAACGATTTGCGGACTTCCGGATCGGCCAGAAGCGCCTTGCCGGTATCGGTGAAACGGTTGCGGCCCTGCACCATGACATAGCCCATATCGGCGATGCCGAGCGCCTGACGCGCATTCTGTTCGACCATCAGGATCGAGATCCCGGTCTTCGCCACCTCGATGATGCGGTCGAACAGCTCGTCCATGACGATGGGCGAGACACCGGCCGTCGGCTCGTCGAGCATCAGAACCGCGGGCTTGGTCATCAGCGCGCGCCCGACCGCGACCTGCTGGCGTTGCCCGCCCGAAAGCTCGCCGGCCGCCTGATCGCGCTTCTCGCGCAGGACCGGGAACAGCTCGAACACCTGATCCATGGTGCCGCTGATGTCGTCGCGGCGCAGGAAGGCGCCCATCTCGAGGTTCTCGCGCACCGTCATCGACGGGAAGATGTTGCGGTTCTGCGGGACGAAGGCCATGCCCTCGGCAACGCGCGCCTGCGGCGTCAGCCCGGTGATGTCGCGCCCCTCCAGCCGCACGGACCCTTCGCGCAGGGGCAGCATGCCGAAGATGGCCTTCATCGCGGTGGACTTGCCCGCCCCGTTGGGCCCGACGATCACCGCAACCTGTCCCTTTTCGACGGCGATGGTGCACGAATGCAGGATATCCGCGCCACCATAACCGCCGGTCATGCTCTCGCCGATCAGGACGGGGTCGCGCGCCGGGCGGTCGGCGGGCTGCGCGCCGGTCGCGGTTGCGCTCATGCGGGGGTCTCCTCTGTGACGACCTTGTTCTTCAGCCCGGTGCCGAGATAGGCCTCGATGACGTCCTCGTTGTTCTTGACCTCGTCCACCGTGCCCTCGGCGAGCACCTTGCCTTCGGCCATGCAGATGACCGGGTCGCACAGCCGCGCGATGAACTCCATGTCGTGCTCGATCACCACGAAGGTGTAGCCGCGCTCCTCGTTCAGACGCTGGATTGCCTCGCCGATGGTCTTGAGCAGGGTGCGGTTCACGCCCGCGCCGACCTCGTCGAGAAAGACGATATGCGCATCCGTCATCATCGTGCGCCCCAGCTCGAGCAGCTTCTTCTGCCCGCCCGACAGATTGCCGGCCTTTTCATCGGCGAGGTGGTTGATGGTGAGGAACTCCAGCACCTCGTCGGCGCGCTTCGCGATGGCGCGATCCTCCTCGGCGACGGCGCGGCGGTGGAACCATGCGCTCCACAGATTCTCGCCCGATTGCCGCGGCGGCACCATCATCAGGTTCTCGCGCACGCTCATGGTGTGAAATTCATGCGCGATCTGAAAGGTGCGCAGCAAGCCCTTGTGAAACAACTCATGTGGCGGAAGGCCGGTAATGTCTTCGCCATCGAGATAGACATGCCCGGACGTTGGCGGAAGGTCGCCCATTATCACATTGAAAAGGGTGGATTTACCGGCTCCATTCGGCCCGATCAGGCCGGTGATCGAGCCCTTGGCGATCTCCAGTGTCGCGCCATCGACGGCATGGAACCCGCCGAAATGCTTGTGAAGGTTCTCGACGCGGATCATCTTGCCTCCCCAGTGGCTTGATTATGCTTGGGAAAGGCCCGGGGCGATCCCACCCCGGGCCATCCTGTCAGCGTCGCGCCGTTATCAGCGGAACTGTACCGTCACGAACTCGCCGTCTTCGACGATGTATTCGCGGTACACGCCCGCCGCTTCGCCGATGCCGATGAAGTCGACACCGGTGGCGCCGCGGTAGTGGATCTCCCCGCCTTCGGCGAGAATCTCGAGCCCGCGGGCCAGCTCACCCGGAAGGATCTCTTCGCCCGGGGCGGTGGCCACGGCCATGATGTTGTCGGCAATGGCGTCGCGGGTGGCTTCGCCGGCACGCTGTGCCGCCAGCGCGATCAGCGCCGCGGCGTCGTAGGATTCGCCGGTGAAGGAGCTTTCACCCATCACGCCGGCGGCATCCGTCAGCTCGATGAAGCGATCCGCGCCTTCGCCCTCGGCGCCCGGAACGGTGCCGATGGTGTCCTGCAGGCGGTTGTCCACCAGATCGAACAGCCCGCGCGAGAACATGCCGTCACCCATGGCAAAGACCTCGAACGCCCCGGATTCATAGGCGTTCTGGATAATGCCCGCGCCGCCCTGGTCGGCATAGCCCATCACCGCGAGGATGTCGCCGCCCGCGGCGGCCAGCGCGCCGACCTCGGCCGAGTAGTCGCCCTTGCCATCCTCATGCGGGGCGCTGATCGTCACGGTGCCGCCGATCTCCTCGAAGTTCGCCGCGAGGCTGTCGGCCAGCCCCTGGCCGTAGTCGTTGTTGGTGTAGCTGATGGCGATCGTCTCATAGCCGCGATCCATCAGGATCTCCGCCAGCACCTGACCCTGCCGGGCGTCGGAGGGCGAGGTGCGGAAGAACCAGCGCGCCGCGTCGTCATCGATGTCCGAGAAGGCCGGCGACGTCGCCGAGGGTGAAATCATCGGCACGCCGTTCGGCACCGCGACGTTCTGCAGCACCGCCATCGTAACACCCGAGCAGTCGAGCCCCATGATGGCAACCACATCCTCGGCCGTGACCAGTCGCTCGGTCGCGGCGGTGGCGGCGGAGTTGTCGATGCAGGTGGAGTCGGCGCGCACCGGCACCAGCGTCTGACCTTCGAGGAAGGCGCCGCTGTCGTTGATTTCCTGAAGCGCCAGCTCGGCGGACTCGGCCATGTGCGGCGTCAGGGATTCGATCGGGCCGGTAAAGCCCAGAACGATGCCGATATTGATCTCCTCGGCGGAGGCCGCGCCGGCCATAAGCGCCGTTGCGGTGCTTGCGAGCAACAGTTTCTTCATGGTTGTCTCCCGTGTTGGTTCGAATGTCCGTCGGTTATCCTAAGGATATGACGCAGGGAAGCAAAGATTTTCCGTGCTCGCACAATCGGTGCGGGAAAACGGCGGCGTCGGCCGGGTGAGTCCGGGCGATCGTGCAATGCGCCGGGCAGGGCGGGCCTGCCCGCCCGGGGGGCGTGCTCACACCGGCTCCTGCCGCGTCCCGTGCGAGCCGCGCTCGCGATAGGGTGTCGTGTCGTAATGGGCGCGGTAGCATTTGGAGAAATGCGAGGGGCTGGCGAAGCCACAGGCCAACGCGACGTTGATGACACTCATGTTGGTCTGCATCAACAGGTTGCGTGCCTTGGCGAGCCTCAGCTCCATGTAGTAGCGCTTGGGCGACCGGTTCAGGTAACGACGGAACAGGCGTTCGAGCTGCCGCGTGGACATGCCGACATCGCGCGCCAGCTGCGCCGGCGAGATCGGCTCCTCGATGTGCTGCTCCATGATCTGGATCACGCGGCTCAGCTTGGGGTGGCGCACCCCGATTCGGGTCGGGATCGACAGTCTTTGCGTGTCCTGGTCGGTGCGGATGGTGGAATAGATCAGCTGATCGGCGACGCTGTTGGCCAGTTCCTCGCCGTGATCATTCGCGATCACGGTCAGCATGAGGTCGATCGACGAGGTGCCGCCGGCCGTGCTCATGCGGTTGCCGTCGATGACGAAGACCGACTTGGTCAGCTGCACATCCTCGAAGGATTCGCTGAAGCTGTCGTGGTTTTCCCAATGGATCGTGGCGCGCTTGCCGTCCAGCAGCCCGGCCTTGGCCAGCGCGTGGCTGCCGGTGCACAACCCGCCGATGGCAACGCCCTGACGCGCGATGCGGCGCAGCCAGTTGATGATCGGCCGCGTCGTGACCTCCTGCGCGCCCATGCCGCCGCAGACCATCACCACGTCGTCGCGGTCGATGTCGTCCAGCCCCATATCGAGCTGGAACCCCACGCCGTTGGAACAGGTCGCGATCTCGCCGTTCTCACCGGCGAGCGCCCAGGTGTAGACGGTGCGCCCCATCATCCGGTTGCTGATGCGCAAGGGCTCCAGCGCGCCGGCGAAGGACAGCATGGAAAACCGCTCCAGCAGCAGGAACACGTATCGCCGCTGGACGGCGCCACCATTTTCGGGGGATGGTCTGCGCATCACCGAAACTACCACGTCACGAAGGGCCTGTTTCGGGTACGGAAGCAGGGTTTTCGTGCGGGTTCAAGCACAACCGGTCACAGTTTGCCGTTTTTCGCAGCCCCCCGCGCAGCGGCGCCGCACAATTGCACCCGTGCGCCCCTTGATCTATACATGTTCGGGTTTTCACCCCGCTGGAATGAGGCGCGAGATGGGCTGGACGAAATCCGATTGGCGCAACAAGCCGCGCGTGCAGATGCCCGATTACCCGGATGCCGCGGCCCTGGCAGCGGTCGAGGCGCAGCTGGCTCAGTATCCGCCGCTGGTCTTCGCCGGCGAAGCGCGGCGGCTCAAGCAGGAACTCGGCGCCGCGGCGCGGGGTGAATCGTTTCTGCTGCAGGGTGGGGACTGCGCCGAAAGCTTTGCGGAATTCAACGCCGACAGCCTGCGCGACACCTTCAAGGTGATGCTGCAGATGGCCGTGGTGCTGACCTTCGGCGCGAAGGTGCCGGTGATCAAGGTCGGGCGCATGGCCGGGCAGTTTGCCAAGCCCCGGTCATCGCCCACCGAGACCGTGGACGGAAAGGAATTGCCCGCCTATCGCGGCGACATCATCAACGCGTTCGACTTCACCGAAGCGGCCCGCACACCCGATCCGCAGCGCATGCTGCAGGCCTATACGCAGGCGGCGGCATCGCTGAACCTGCTGCGCGCCTTTTCCACCGGCGGCTTCGCCGATATCCACCGGGTCCATAACTGGACGCTGGGCTTTGCCGAAAGCGACAAGGCGGATCGGTATCGCGCGCTGACCTCGCGCATTACCGATGCACTGGATTTCATGACGGCGGCCGGGGTGAATGCCGACACCAGCGAGGCGCTGTCGCGGGTCGATTTCTACACCAGCCACGAAGCCTTGCTGCTGGAATACGAGGAAGCGCTGTGCCGCACCGATTCGACCTCGGGCAAGCCGGTCGCGGGATCGGGGCACATGCTGTGGATCGGCGACCGCACGCGCCAGCCCGACGGGGCGCATGTGGAGTTCTGCCGCGGGGTTCAGAACCCCATCGGGTTGAAATGCGGCCCGAGCCTGAGTGCGGACGACCTCAAGACCCTGATCGCGCGGCTCAACCCGCACAACGAGTCCGGGCGCCTCACGCTGATCACGCGCTTCGGCGCCGGCGCCGTGTCCGAGCATCTGCCGCGTCTGATCCGCGCCGTGCGCGAGGAGGGCGCCGATGTGGTCTGGTGCTGCGATCCGATGCACGGCAATACCGTCAAGTCGGCGACCGGCTTCAAGACCCGCACCTTCGAGGCGGTGCTGCGCGAGGTGCGCGAGTTCTTTGCGGTGCACAAGGCCGAGCGCTCGATCCCGGGCGGCGTGCATTTCGAGATGACCGGCAAGGATGTCACGGAATGCACCGGCGGGGTGCGCGCGCTCAATGACGCCGATCTTTCAGCGCGTTATCACACGGTCTGTGATCCGCGTCTGAACGCGACCCAGGCGCTGGAACTGGCCTTTCTAGTCGCCGAAGAGCTGTCGGATCGGCGCAGCCAGATCAGCGCCCACGCGGTCTGAGCCGGATCAGTCGTCGTCGGATTTGACGAGCCGCAGATGCGGCCGGCGCCGTGATGGGCCTTCGGGGCGCTGAGCCGGGGGCGGGATGAAGTCCGCGGCCGGGGGCTCGCTCAGCCCGGGCGCCGGTTCCGGGGCGTGCGGCGCGGCGGCCGGTTCCGCGCAACGTGTCAGCACCTGCGCGTCGATCACGAAGCGTTGCGGCGGGGGCGCCGGCGTGGCCGGGCAGGCCAGCGCACCGATCGCCCGACTGACCCGGCCCTGGCCGTCGCGCAATGGCAGCAGCAGCATTCGCGCCCGGGTTCCCGGCGGCGTGCCGCGCCGCACCGGGCGCAAGGTCAGTTCCGCGATGCACGGGGTGTCGAACATCTCTTGCAGCACGGCGCCGAAGTTGGCGCGGGACGGCGGCGCGATCAGCGCGCTCAACGGCATGCCGCGCACCTCCATGCCCATCAACGCGTTCAGATTCTGCCCGGCGACACGCAGCCGTGCATGGGTCGGGGCGATGCGTTCCAGCAGGAAGCTGTCCTTCAGCGCCCGGCCGAAGCCGCGCGGATCGACGTCGCTGCGCATCGGCACCGCGCCGCCGGCGGCGTCGTGCAGCGCATCCCAGTAGGCGCGCAGGCTACTGATCGAAGATGCCACGGATGCCTTTCCCCCCACCGGTTTGCGCCCGAACGACAGGAGTCTGCCGCCAAATCCCGAGTGCACAGTCATGCCAACCCCCTCAGTCCCGATCGATGCGCATGGGTGCAGCCCGTATGCCGCCGTTTCGCGGCCGCGGGGCGGGGTTCGCTTAACCCTATCTGCACGATCCTTGCGCAAATCTTAATATGCGGGATTTTGCGCGATTGCGTAGCGAATTCGGATCTCAGGGTTAACGCCGCCGCCAGGCGCCCCGCGGGCTTGACCTTGCGGTGTGGATCGATCAGATGCGCGCAGCGGCAGATCTGGGAGCAAGGCGGCCATGACACCCCGGCGCGGGCTACTCATCATCCTGTCCTCGCCCTCGGGGGCAGGCAAATCCACGCTCGCGCAACGGTTGATGCGCTGGGATCCGCAGATCCGCTTTTCCGTCTCGGCCACGACGCGGCCGCCGCGCCCCGGCGAGATTGACGGGCGCGAGTATCATTTTCGCAGCCATGACGAATTCCGCCGCATGGTCGCCGATGGCGAGATGCTGGAACACGCCGAAGTGTTCGGCAATCTCTATGGCACGCCCAAGGCGCCGGTCGAGGCGGCGCTGGGGCAGGGCCACGATACGCTGTTCGATATCGACTGGCAGGGCGGGCAGCTGATCCGCAATTCAACCCTGGCCAGCGACGTGATCTCCGTCTTCGTGCTGCCTCCCTCGATGACCGAACTCGCCCGGCGCCTGCGCGCGCGCGGGCAGGACAGCGAGGATGTGATCGCCCGCCGCATGGCCAAGAGCCGCGACGAGATAAGCCATTGGGCCGAGTATGATTACGTGCTGATCAACAACGATATCGATGCGACCGAGGTGGATCTGCGCTGCATCGTGACAGCGGAAAGGCTGCGCCGCACGCGCCGGCCGGGGCTGAGCGATCACGTGCGTCTGCTGGCACGGCAATATGAGGAAACGGCATGACGCTCTATCAGCTGGATGGCCACGCCCCCGAGATGCCCGCCGACGGGGATTTCTGGGTCGCGCCGGATGCCAATGTCATCGGCCGCGTCGTGCTCGAGCCCGGCGCGTCGGTGTGGTTCGGGGCGACACTGCGCGGCGACAATGAGGAAATCCGCATCGGCACCGGCAGCAACATTCAGGAAAACTGCGTGCTGCACACCGATATGGGGCATCCGCTGCGTATCGGTGCCGAATGCACCATCGGGCACAAGGTGATGCTGCATGGCTGCAGCATCGGCGACGGCAGTCTGGTCGGCATGGGCGCGACGGTGCTGAACGGCGCGGTGATCGGGCAGGGGTGTCTGATCGGGGCGGGCGCGCTGATCACCGAGGGCAAGCAGATCCCTGATGGCGCGCTGGTCATGGGGGCGCCGGGCAAGGTGGTCCGGCAGCTCGATGCGGCTGCCATCGCCCGGCTGCGGGCCTCGGCAGAGCATTACCGCGAGAACATGCGCCGCTTTCGCGCGACTTTGCTCCCTGTATGACAAGGTCGTAGTATTGTTTTATATCAATGCCTTGGCGGCCATGTCTGAGGCAACACGCGAAGCCGCCACGCCCTGAGTGCGCCGCGCGGCGGTCCGGAAGAGGAAGCAGCCGATGTCAGACAAACAGCATATTGCCGGCCGCCGGGTGCCGTGGCCCGACAGCGCCAGCCGGCCGGTCGGAACGCCGATCCAGCCGTCGGTCGTCTATGCCAGCCGCGATCCCGACGCGCTCGATGCGCAGTATGAAGGCGGCGCGGCGGGCTACACCTATGCCCGCGAGGGCCATCCGAATGCCGATGTGCTCGCGCGGTGGATCGACAGCCTGGAGGGCGCAGAAGGCGGGCTCGTCACGGGGTCGGGCATGGCCGCGGTGACCGCGGTCTTGCTGGGCCTTCTGAAGAATGGCGACCATGTGGTTGGAGGCGATCAGCTTTATGGCCGGTCGCTGCGGCTGATGCGCGAGGATCTGCCGCGGCTGGGCATCGAGACGACGCTGGCCGATCCCACGGATGCGGCCGCCTTCGCGCGGGCGCTGCGCCCGCAGACTCGGCTCGTGCTGGTCGAGGTGGTTTCGAACCCGACGCTGCGCATCGCCGACATGGAGGCCCTGTCGCGGCTGTGTCGTGAACGCGGGATCCTGCTGGCCGTGGACAATACCTTCACCACGCCGCGCGCATACCGGCCGCTGGCGCAGGGTGCCGATATCGTCCTGCACTCCGTCACCAAGCTGATGGCCGGGCATTCCGATGCGACGCTGGGCTACGTAACGGCGCGCGATCCGGCGCATCGCAAGGCGCTCTACGACTTCGCGGTCACCACCGGGCTGTCGCCGAGCCCGTTTGATTGCTGGCTGGCCGAGCGTGGCCTGCAGACCTTTGCGCTGCGCTATGACCGCGCCGAGGAGAACGCCGCCACACTGGCCGATCACATTGCGGCGCTGCCGGGGGTTCGGCGCGTGCTGTATCCGCTGCGCCCGGACCATCCGGACCACAACCGCGCCGCCGCACTTCTGGGCAGCCGCGGCGGCAACATGGTCAGCTTCGAGCTCGAGGGCGGCCGCGAGGCCGCCAACGCGCTGACGCGCGCGGCGCAGGGCATCCCGTTTGCGCCGACGCTGGGCGATATCGGGACCACCTTGTCGCATCCGGCATCATCGTCGCATCGCGGTCTGAGCGCCGAGGCGCGCGAAGCGCTCGGGATCACCGAAGGCTTCTTCCGCGTCTCGGTCGGGGTCGAGGATGTCGCGCATCTGACCGCCGAGTTCACCGAAGCGATATCGGCCGCCGGTAAGGTGTGAAGGGGCGCGCATCCACGGACGTGATGCGCGCAACGACGCGGGCATCGCGCAACCCAAATAGTTAACATAATATATATTATCGGTCATTTGTGTGCAGCCTGGCATCGTCGCCTTTCACGGATCGCATCGGCTGGCGCGCTTCCAGAATTCGACAAGACAACGCCACGGAGATTGAGTCGGTGCCCGATTGGCCCCCGATCTGGAGTGCCCTCGGCCACGAATTGGACAGGTTGAGCGGATTAAGGCGGACGCTCGATGGCCGCTTCGTCCTGGTCCGGATCCGGCCCAGGTTTCCGGTCAGAATCAGCGCACGCCTGTCGCATGTTAGTGGGCCGAAACCGACAAGCTCTTCCGGAGCCAGCCAACGAAGTGCCGTAGCCGTGCGCTCCCGGCCTGCGCCTCAGTCATCAGGGCCGTGTAGCCGAGGCCGTCGAGCTGGACCTCGGGGCGATAGCGCGCAAGCCAGCCGCGGGTGACATGGTCGGCAACGAGCAGGTCGCTGACAAGAACAAGACCCTGACCGGCAAGCGCCGCCTGCACGGCGTGATGCTCCTGGTCGAAGTGGCGGGTTCGGTCCGCGACCCCGGCCCTGCCCAGCCCGGCGACATGCGCCCATGCCGGCCAGTCGATGGGAACGAGGCCCGGCTGGCGCCAGCGTGTCTCGATCAGCACGGCGGCATCGAAGCCGGTCAGCCCGTCCAGATAAGCCGGCGATCCGTATGCGGCGACCCGTTCGTGTGCCAGCGGCGCGGCAACGAGACCGGACGGCGGAGGCCCGGCGCTGGCGTAGCGGATCGCGATATCGACGGACCGCGCGCGCAGAAGGTCCGCCGGCGCGGTTCCGGTGTCCAGGCGCAATGTGTATCCGGGACACGCAGCTTCGAATTCCGGCAGCTTGGGAACAAGCCAGAGTGCGGCGAAAGCGGGTGTCGTCGTCACGGTGATCACGCGCTCGGCGTCGGTGACCTCGTCCACGGCGGCGGCAAGGCCCGCGAAGGCCTGTGCCGTTGCCGCAGCCAGCCGCGTTCCCGGCTCGGTGAGCGCGACGGCGCGCACCCGGCGCTCGAAGAGCGCGACGCCGAGCTGTCCCTCGAGATCACGGACCCGATGGGAGATCGCCGTCGAGGTGACACCGAGTTCTTCCGCCGCGGCCTTGAAGCTGAGGTGACGCGCGGCAGCATCGAAGGCACGCAGTGCCACGAGGGAAGGCAGAGTGCGACGCATGTGCTGATTATAGATGATACTTCGTCATCTGTATCGGAGAAATCGTCTTTTGTCGCGGCATGGCAGGTGAAGCATGTCGGGGGCGTCGTCGGCGGCACCGTGCCGTCGCAGCGCCCCAACAGACCGGAGAGACCCATGACCACCCTCCTTCGCATCGATGCCAGCGCGCGCACAGAGCGCTCGCTCTCGCGCGCCCTCGCCGACCGGTTCGTCGCCGCCTGGGCCGAGGCATGCCCCGCCACGCGCGTGCTGAACCGCGACGTTGGCCGCGCATCGCCCCCGCCGATCACTGAAGAATGGATAGCCGCGGCCTTCACGCCGGAGCCGGAGCGCACCGCGGCGCAGAGCGCCGTCCTCGCGATGTCCGACCGGTTGATCGACGAACTCGCCGCGGCCGATCTGCTGGTCATCGCGACACCCATGTATAATTACGGCCTGCCCGCCGCGCTCAAGGCGTGGGTCGATCAGGTGATCCGGGTGAATCGCACCTTCACCTTCGACCTCGCCCGCGGCGACCAGCCGCTGGAGCCGGTATTCTCGGGCAAGACGCTGGTTCTTCTCACCTCGAGCGGGGAGTTCGGCTTCGAGCCGGGCGGCATCAATGCGGGAGCCGACCATCTGACGCCACATGTCGCTACGCTCACCCGGTATCTCGGCATCGCCGAAACCCACCGGATCGCAATCGAGTACCAGGAATTCGGCGACGCGCGCCACGCGGCCTCGCGCGCTTCGGCCGAAAGAGCGGTGCCGGAGCTCGTCGATCGGCTCGCCGCGCGGATTTCGGCGTGAGCAAGCCTACGAGTGATGAGGGGCGCGTAACCATTCCCGAGCCCATCGAACATTGCGATTAACGTCCGAATGACCTGCCTGTGCCCGGGCTTCACAGGAAGCCCGGGCCTGCCGCGGGAATCCGCCAAGATGTCCGCCCTCGGGCGACTTGCGCGCGCCGAGGCGCCGGCGTCCGGAAAATCCCTGGCGCTGTGCCGCATTGAACGACGCCCGCCGCGGCGCGATGCGGCACAGCGCTGCGGCCGGTCTGTGGTGGCCTGCTTGCCATTGCTGGCGGTCTTCGACAGTAATTGCACGTGTTTTCGTGCGGGCTTCGCTGCGCCGCCATTCCTTACCGTGTTGAAACGCCTCATGGCCACATCAACGGCTTCATACAGCCCCGCAAAGGCCAGTTGGATCGTGGTCGCTGCACTCGGGCTGTGCCATCTGCTGAACGACGTGATGCAATCGCTTCTGGCGGCGGTGTATCCGCTGCTGCGCGCGGAATTCGCGTTGGATTTCTGGCAGATCGGTCTGTTGACCTTCGCCTTCCAGATCACGGCCTCGATCCTGCAGCCGGCGATCGGCGTGCTGACCGACCGCCGGCCCTTCCCGCAGTCGCTGCCGATCGGCATGGCCTCGACCCTGGTCGGCCTTCTGCTGCTCGGCTTCGCGAATTCCTATCCCATGCTGCTTACCGGCGCGATGCTGATCGGGACCGGATCGGCGGTCTTTCATCCCGAAGCGTCGCGGATCGTGCGGCTTGCCTCCGGCGGACGGTTCGGCACCGCGCAATCCATATTTCAGGTCGGCGGAAATGCGGGCACGGCGATCGGCCCCTTGCTCGCGGCTTTCATCGTGGTTCCGCTGGGACGGCCCTCGATTGCTTGGTTCGCGCTCGCCGCGCTGGTCGGCATGATCGTTCTGACGCAGGTGGGCCGCTGGTACGCACGGTGGACACGCGCCAACGCGAAGCGCTCGGCCCTGGCTGCGGGCCATGTGCTGTCGCGACGGCAGGTTATCGGGGCGATCGGCGTTCTCGCCTTTCTGGTGCTCGCGAAGGAGACGTACAATGCGAGCTTCACCAGCTACTACACCTTCTTTCTGATCGAACGTTTCGGTGTCGCGACGCAGATGTCGCAGATCCTGCTGTTCGTCTATCTTGCGGGCATGGCGATGGGTGTCATGGTCGGCGGACCCCTGGCCGACCGGCTGGGCGCGCGAACGGTGATCTGGGTATCGATGCTGGGCGCGCTGCCCTTCACGCTGCTGCTTCCGCATGCCGGGCTGGTCATGACGACCGGCCTGTCCGCGATCATCGGGCTGATCACCGCCGCGTCGATGCCGGTGATTGTCGTTTATGCGCAGGAGCTTGTGCCGGGGCGTGTCGGGATGGTGGCGGGAATCTTCTTCGGGCTGGCCTTTGGCCTGGGGGGTATCGCGGCCGCCGTTCTGGGGGTTGTTGCGGATGCGACCAGCATCGAGTTCGTCTACGGGCTGTGTGCCTTCATCCCGGCGCTGGGCATCATGGCCGCCCTCCTTCCCGGGCGCGCCGACATGCTGGGACGGCATTGAGGCCGGCGCCTCGATCCGGGCCCGGCCCCCGAGGCGGCGGCCTTGCAGCGGTTGTGTGGCCTGATAAGATCACCGCCCGCAACCGGAAACGGATCATCCTCGAAGATGCAGGTCATCCGTATCGATCACGTTCATGTCGAAGTCGCGGATCGCGCCGTCGCGGCCGACTGGTATGAACGCGTGCTCGGGCTCAGGCGGCATTCGGCGCTTGAAAGCTGGGCAGACGACCCGATGGGCCCCCTGATCCTGCAGGCCGGCGACGGCCAGCCGGCGCTGTCGCTGTTCGCCCGCGCGGCCAGGGAGCCGTCGCGGGACACGACCATCGCGTTCCGGGTTTCCGGCGCGCAGTTTCTGGCCTTTTGCGCACAGCTCGGGCGGCTGAAGCTCGGGAACGACGCGGGCCGGACCGTGACGCAGGCGGATGTCGTCGATCACGACCTGTCCTGGTCGATCTATTTTCGCGATCCGGACGGGAACCGCCTCGAAGTCACGACCTATGACCATGCCCATGTTGCGGGCCGCCTTTGAGTGCGGCGCGGATCGCCCCGCGCCCGTCGCAAACGTTGCTTTCGTCGCCCGATCGGTCAGAAGCCGCCGAAACGGTCGCGAAACACGTGATGCGGGATATCGTCGCGCGTCAGCCCCATATCGGCGAGCTGCGCGTCGCTGAGCGCATAGAGCGCCTCGATCTGCACGCGTCGCGCTCGGGATTCGACATAGGCGTTGAAGCCCTGCCCGAGCCCGGCGAAAAAGGCGTCAAGCTGCGCCTGTACGAATGGCGCGAAACGCGGCGCGGATGTGCTGGTGAGTGTCATCATCGGAAACCTCCGGTGCGCGGTGGTCTCCTCCCATGCACTCAAGGTAGCATCGCGAGGACGGTCTGACCAGCCCATCGGGCGCATGCCCGCCATGCGACGCGCGCGTGTTGCCGCGTTGCAGCATGGCATTGCGCAGTGATTGCATGCCCGTGATGCGGCCCTATAAGTCGGCGCATGGACCTCGACCTCACGCATCCGGCCCTGTCCGACCTCAAGGCGACGTGCCGCCGGCGATTGCCGCATTTCGTCTGGGAATACCTCGACAGCGCGACCGGAACCGAAGCCGTCAAGCGGCGCAACCGCGCAGCGCTGGACTCCCTCACGTTGCAACCTGCCATCCTGCGCGGTCAGGTGACTCCGAGGCTGCAGACCGTGTTCCTGGGCCGCAGCCATGCGTTGCCGGTGGGGATCGCGCCGGTCGGCATGTCGGGGCTGATCTGGCCGGGGGCCGAACAGGCGCTGGCGCGTCTCGCCGCGGGTGCGCAGATCCCCTATTGCCTGTCCACCGTGGCCACCCGCCTGCCCGAGGAAATCGGCCCGCTTTGCGGCGATATGGGGTGGTTTCAGCTCTACCCGCCCGGTGACCCGGAAATCCGGCGCGACCTGTTGGCGCGTGCACGGCGCAGCGGGTTTCACACTCTCGTGCTGACGGTCGATGTGCCCGGCACCTCACGGCGCGAGCGCCAGCGTCGCGCGCAGCTTGCGATCCCGCCCCGGCTGACCCCGTCGATGCTGTGGCAGATGGCGCGGCGCCCGGCCTGGACGACGGGCACGCTGCGCAACGGGACGCCGCGGCTGCGGCTGATGGAGGAATACCTCAAGCTCGACGGCGCGGCCCCGTCCACGGCCCATGCGGGCTATCTGCTGCGCGCGGCCCCGGACTGGGCGTATCTGCGCGCGCTGCGCGACGAATGGAACGGGCCGCTGGTGGTCAAGGGTGTGCTGGGCGCGTCCGACGCTGCGCGACTGCGCGATGAAGGTGTCGATGCCGTCTGGGTGTCCAATCACGGTGGCCGGCAGTTCGATGCCGCGCCGGCGGCCATTGCGGCGCTGCCCGCGATCCGCGAGGCGGTGGGGCCGGCGTATCCCCTCATCCTCGACAGCGGGATCGAAAGCGGGCTCGACGTGCTGCGCGCAATCGCGCTGGGCGCCGATTTCGTGATGCCGGGGCGCGCCTGGCATTACGCGCTGGGCGCCTTCGGAGCGCGCGGGGCGGCGCATTTCCTGCATATCCTGCACGAGGACATGGTGGCCAATATGGCGCAGCTGGGCCTCGCGGCCCCGCAAGACATTCGGGCCCAAGCCCCCTGCCCCGTCCGCGCGCATCCCGCCGCCGCCCCCGATCCGCAGGGTTGACCGACGGCGCGCCGCGCCGCACCTCCGGTCAGGTGCCGCGCAGCCGTTCCTCGCGCGCCGCGCGCAGTCGCGCAAAATCCTCGCCGGCATGATAGCTCGACCGTGTCAGCGGCGTGGCCGAGACCATCAGGAACCCCTTGCCGCGCGCGGCCGTCTCGTAGGCGCGGAATTCCTCGGGCGGGATGAAGCGGTCCACGGCGTGATGCTTGGGCGTGGGCTGCAGATACTGGCCGATCGTCAGGAAATCCACATCCGCCGAGCGCATGTCATCCATCACCTGCAGCACCTGCGGACGTTGTTCGCCCAGCCCCACCATGATGCCGGATTTGGTGAACATCGCCGGGTCCAGTTCCTTGACCCGCTGCAGCAGCCGAAGGCTGTGGAAATAGCGCGCACCGGGTCGCACCTCCTGATAGAGGCCGGGCACCGTTTCGAGATTGTGGTTGAACACGTCCGGGCGCGCCTCGACCACCGACTCCAGCGCCGAGTCCGGGCATTTGAGGAAATCGGGCGTCAGGATCTCGATCGTGGTGCCCGGGCTGCGGTGGCGGATCGCGCGGATGGTCTGCGCGAAATGCGCGGCGCCGCCATCTTCCAGATCATCCCGGTCAACCGACGTGATGACCACATGATTGAGGCCGAGCTTCTCGACAGCATGAGCGACGCGCCCCGGCTCGAAGGTGTCGAGGGCGTCGGGGCGTCCGGTCGCGATATTGCAGAAGGTGCAGCCGCGGGTACAGATCTCGCCCATGATCATCATGGTGGCGTGCCCCGCGCTCCAGCATTCGCCGACATTGGGGCAGCCCGCCTCCTCGCAGACGGTGACGAGCTTGTTCTCGCGGATGATGTCGCGCGTCTGCTTGTAGCCCTTCGACACCGGCGCCTTCACCCGGATCCAGTCGGGCTTGCGCAGGGTCGCGGTATCGGGGCGATGCGCCTTCTCCGGGTGGCGTTGATCGGGAATCGTGAGATCGCGCGGTGCCATCGGGTCCATCCTTCTGCCTCTGGCCTCTACATAATCGCCCCGGGCACGATTGTCCAAACCCACGATCCCCGATCGTTGCGCATGGGTCAGCCGATCGGCGGCGGGCGGCCCCCGTCGGTTTCGTCGTAATGACGCTGCAAGCGCTTGAGCGCGATGCGCAGCACGATCTTGCCGGAGCGCGCCGACCAGCCCATGCGTCGCTCTGCCGCTTCCAGCCCCTCCAGATAGCAGCAACAACGCAGCGCCACATCCGACAGCTCCGGCCCCAGCGCGTTCAGCGCGGCATCGACACGCTCGCGCGCGGCACGCGGCCCCTGCGCCGGGCCGCTGCCGGCGCCGGAAAAGCCGCCGCGATCACCACCCGTCAGGAAGCGTTCCCAGTTCTGCGCCACGCGCGGGCCGGTCTGCGCGACTTCGAAATCCTCGCGCAGGCGTTCGGCGGCGGCCACCTGCGCGCTGTTCAGGAAGGGGGTGCCATCGCGATCCTTGCGCCGCGCCAGCGCCGCCACCGGGGATTCGGCCAGATTGTAGCGCATCTTGCGGGCCGGGGCGCCGGGCTCGCGGACGGTCTTTTCGTCCCAGATCCGGTGCTGGTCTCCGAAGGGATCGGCCGCTTCCGCGAAGCCATCGGCCTGCGGCGCCCGCTCATGCAGCATCCGCTTGAGCGCCGCGCGCCCCGCCGGGGTAATGCGGTAAACCGCCACCCGGCCGCCCTGCCGGTCGCACGCGATCCAGTCCTTGAGCGCGAAGGCCCGTGCGACGGCCCGCGCGACCACGGCGGTGCGGATGGTGCCGCCGTCATCGGCCTTGCGCATTACTGCCGCCTGATCCATGTCGGGCGCGATGACCAGCATCGCCTCGGATTCGCAAAGGCGGCGCAGGACGCGCCGCGCTTCGCGGGTGATGGTGGACTCGTCGGTCAGGTCGGCATCGCCGGAGCGGGTCATGGCAGTCATGGGCAGATCGTCCTCGTGATCGGGGGAAACATCGTCACCGATGGCACCGAGCCGGCCGAAGACCGACAGCGCCTCATCCACCAGCGGATCGTCCCGACGGTTCTCGAACCGGCGCACATGGCGCAGCACGGTCGATGCGTGACACCCTTCGCGCCGCGCCAGCGCGCGCAGCGAAAGCCCCTGCGACGTATGCGACAGATAAAGCCGCGCACCATCAGGCAGCCAGTCGGGAAAGCGCCGGACTGTCTGGATGTTCGATGTCATGTCCTGCGCTCCGCTCCGGTCATTGCCAGGATCACGCATGACAACCGTGGGTTGCATTGGTTACCCGTTCGTTAAAATCCGTCGGAACTCAGATAATTGTTGCCAAAAGCGAAACAGTACTGAAGCCGCCGTGCGGTTCTGCGCCCGACCCCGCAACACCACATTGCGGCGAGTCATCCTGCGCTGACGCAATTGAGGAGGCCCGGATGACCGATCCTGTCGAAACGCTGAAATCCCTCGACCGCCCGCGGCTGCTGGTCTCGGCCGCCCGGATCGGGCTGGGCGATTACAATCGCCTGCCGATGCTGCGCCGGCTGTTGCGCGACACCGCGCCGCCCGGTCCCGAGGTCGCCCTCGAACGCCTGCTGGAGATGGAGGCGCGCATGGAGGGCGCGCGCCGGGCGGGGGCCGCCGATTACGTCGCGGCGCGCCATGTGGAACAGCTGATCGCGCTGATGGGCGAGGCGCGGCTGGTGCTCGCCGGCCGCGCCAGGCCGGGCCTGCCCGACGACCGCGGCACGGCAACCGGGCGAGGCGGTCTGGCGGCTACCCGCCCTCGCGCCGGCTGACGCCTCAGCCGAAGGCGTCCGGTTCGGAGGCCTTGCGCCGGGCGATGAAGTCGCTGAGCGCTTCGGCAATGGCCGGATCGAGGGCGGGCTGCTGATAATCGGCGAGCTGACGTGCCACGCGCTCCGTCGCCAGGGCGCGGGTGTCGCGCCCGCCTTCCTCGTCCCAGGTCTCGAACGGCTTGTAATCGAGCAGGCCGGAGCGCCAGAATGCCTCCTTGAAATTCGCCTGCGTATGGGCGCAGCCCAGGTAGTGACCGCCGGGGCCGACCTCGTAGAGCGCGTCCATCGCCTGCCCGGTCGGCGACATGTCGATCCCGCGCGCAAGCTGGTGCAGCACGCCGAGCTGATCGGCGTCCATCACGAATTTCTCGAAGCTCGCGACCAGCCCGCCCTCGAGCCAGCCACAGGAGTGCAGCATGAAGTTCACCCCGCCCAGCAACGCCGCGTTCAGCGTGTTGGATGTCTCATACGCGGCCTGCGCATCGGGCAGCTTCGACCCGCACAGCCCCCCGCCCGAGCGGAAGGGCAGATTCATCCGCCGCGCAAGCTGCCCGGCGCCGTAGAGGATATGGCTGGCCTCGGGGGTGCCGAAGGTGGGGGCGCCCGAATTCATGTCGATGGAGGCCACGAAGGCGCCGAAGATCACCGGCGCGCCGGGGCGGATGAGCTGGCTGTAGGCCACCCCGGCCATCACCTCGGCCAGCACCTGGGTGAGCGTGCCCGCCACCGTGACGGGCGCCATCGCGCCGCCCACGATGAAGGGCGAGACAATGCAGGCCTGCCCCGCCTCGGCATAGACTTCCAGCGCGCCCATCATCGTGGCATCAAACGTCAGCGGCGAGTTGACATTGATCAGTGAGGTCAGAACCGTGTTCTCGGCGACGAAATCCGCGCCGAACAGCAACTCGCACATCGCCACCGAATCGCGCGCGCGTACCGGTTCCGTCACCGAGCCCATGGAGGGCTTGTCCGACAGGGTCATATGCGCCTGGAGCATGTCGAGATGGCGCTTGTTGACCGGGATATCCGTCGGCTCGCAGACGGTGCCGCCGGAATGGTGCAGCCATTTCGACATGTAGCCCAGCTTCACCAGCTTGCGGAAATCCTCCATCGTGGCGTAGCGGCGCCCCTTTTCGGCGTCGCGCACGAAGGGCGGGCCGTAAACCGGCGCGGTGACCAGGCTGCGCCCGCCGATCTCGACGCTGCGCTCGGGGTTGCGGGCGTGTTGCGTGAAGCGCGCGGGAGCGGTGGCGCACAGCTTGCGCGCCAGTCCGCGCGGCAGGCGCACCCGCTCGCCCTGCACATCGGCGCCGGCGTCGCGCCAGCGCTCCAGCGCCTGCGGGTTCTCCACGAAGGCCACGCCGATCTCTTCGAGCAGCGTTTCGGCATTGGCTTCGATGATCTCCAGCGCCTCGGCGTCGAGGATCTCGAAGTTCGGGATATTGCGCTCGATGAAGCGCGCCGTCTCCACGCTGACCGCGGTGCGCGCGGCGCGCCGTGCCGCGCCACCACCGCCGCGTGCCCGTCCGCGCCCCCGCGCCGTCGTTGCGTCTTCCGCCATGACAGATCTCCCCGATCAACCCTAAGCCTGCCTGAACGCTCAATAGCGCCTGCCGCCGCGCCTGTTTGCCAAATTTGCGTCACCTCACGTCCCAAACCGACATGGCATGGCTGCGGACCGCGCGGCGCCCTTGCATGGGCGCCTGCATGGCCCTAAAGCGCGGTGCATGACACATGCCGCCCATGACCGCCTTCTCATCATCGACTTCGGAAGCCAGGTGACGCAGCTCATCGCGCGCCGGCTGCGCGAGCTCAACGTCTATTGCGAGATCCACCCCTATCAGAAGGTCGATGACGCGCTCATTGACGCGCTTGCGCCGAAGGCGGTCATCCTGTCGGGCGGCCCGGCCAGCGTGACCGAGCCGGGCAGCCCGCGCGCGCCGCAGCGCGTGTTCGAGCTGGGCGTGCCGGTGCTGGGCATCTGCTACGGCCAGCAGGTGATGGTCGAGCAGCTCGGCGGCGCGGTGGAGTCGGGCCATCACCGCGAGTTCGGCCGCGCCTTCGTCGAACCGACCCGCGCGCATGAGGATGCCAGCATCTTCACCGGGCTTTTCGCGACCGGGCGCGAGGAAGTCTGGATGAGCCATGGCGACCGGGTCACCGCCCTGCCCGCCGGCTTCGAGGTCTATGGCCGCTCCACCGGCGCGCCCTGCGCGATCATCGCCGATCCCGCGCGCAACTTCTTTGCGGTGCAGTTTCACCCCGAGGTCCATCACACCCCGAACGGGCGCGTCCTGCTGGCCAATTTCACCCGCCTCGCCGGCTTCAGGGGCGACTGGACCATGGGCGCCTACCGCGCAGAGGCGGTGGCGAAGATCCGCGAACAGGTGGGCGACGGCAAGGTGATCTGCGGGCTGTCGGGCGGCGTGGACAGCTCGGTCGCCGCCGTGCTGATCCATGAGGCGATCGGCGATCAGCTCACCTGCGTCTTCGTCGATCACGGCCTTTTACGCGCCGGTGAGGCCGAGCAGGTCGTGGGGATGTTTCGCGATCACTACAACATCCCGCTCATTCATGCCGACGAGTCCGAGCGTTTCCTCACCGCGCTCGAGGGCGTCGCCGACCCGGAGGAAAAGCGCAAGACCATCGGGCGGCTCTTCATCGAGGTGTTCGACCACCACGCCCGCGAGGTGGGCGATGCGAAGTTCCTCGCCCAGGGCACGCTCTATCCCGACGTGATCGAGAGCGTGAGCGCCGCGGGCGGGCCGTCGGTCACCATCAAGAGCCACCACAATGTCGGCGGGCTGCCCGAGAAGATGGGCCTCGATCTCGTGGAGCCGCTGCGCGAGCTGTTCAAGGACGAGGTGCGCGCGCTGGGGCGCGAACTCGGCCTGCCCGCACATTTCATCGGCCGCCATCCCTTTCCGGGGCCTGGGCTGGCCATCCGCTGCCCCGGTGCGATCAGCCGCGACAAGCTCGAGATCCTGCGCAAGGCCGACGCGATCTTCATCGACCAGATCCGCCGCCACGGCCTCTATGACGAGATCTGGCAGGCCTTCGTCGCGATCCTGCCGGTGCGCACCGTGGGGGTGATGGGCGACGGGCGCAGCTACGACTATGCCTGCGCGCTGCGCGCGGTGACGTCGGTGGATGGGATGACCGCCGATTACTACCCGTTCACGCACGACTTCCTCGGCGAGACCGCGAACCGCATCGTCGGCGAGGTCGAGGGCATCAACCGCGTCACCTATGACATCACCTCCAAGCCGCCGGGGACGATCGAATGGGAATGAGCAACGAAATCCGTATCACCGGCCGGCTGATCTGCCCGCCCGAGGATCTCGAAGCCGTGCGCGCCGGCCTGGCCGAGCATATCCGGCTCAGCCGCGCCGAGGAGGGCTGCCTTGCCTTCGAGATCACCGAGGATGCGGATCACCCCGGCATCTTTCATGTCGCGGAGACCTTCCGCGATGCCGCCGCCTTCGAGGCCCATCGCGCACGCACCGCCGCCTCGGACTGGGCGGCGCTGTCGCGCAACGTCGTGCGCGAATTGAAGGGGCTGCCGTAAGGGCGCGCATCCGCTGGACTTTCCCGCCCGGGGACGGCAAGACCGGGGTGCGGAAGGGGGCACGCGATGTCGCAACAGGATCAGCCGATCAAGGCCGCGCTCTGGATGCTGGGCGCGATCGCGTCCTTCAGCCTGATGGCCGTGGCCGGGCGCGAGGTCCAGACCGAACTCAACACCTTTCAGCTCATGGCGTGGCGCTCGGCGATCGGGCTTGTGATCGTGGCGGCGCTGCTGGCACGATCACCGCTCGGTGCGGCACAGATCCGCACGCGCAAGCCATGGCTGCATGTGCAGCGCAACCTCTTTCATTTCGCCGGACAGAATGCGTGGTTCTTTGCGCTGACCATGATTCCATTGTCGCAGCTGGTTGCGCTGGAATTCACCAACCCGGTCTGGGTGGCGCTGCTTGCGCCGCTGCTGCTGGCCGAAAGGCTGACGGCGCGGCGCATCGCGGCGGTGGCGCTCGGCTTCGTCGGCATTCTGATCGTGGCGCAGCCGGGCAGCGTCACGCTCAATGTGGGTCATGCGGCGGGGCTTCTGGCCGCGCTGGGCTTTGCGCTCAACACGATCTGGACGAAACGCATCATGGGGCATGACACGGTGTTGTGCGTGCTCTTCTGGATGACGCTCAGCCAGACGGTGATGGGGCTGGCGCTGGGTCTGCCGGGGGGCTTTCCATGGCCGTCGGTGTCGCTGTGGCCGTGGTTGCTGGCGGTCGGGGTGACGGGGCTGACGGCGCATTTCTCGCTGACGACGGCGCTGACCCATGCCTCGGCCGCGGTCGTCGCGCCGATGGAGTTCCTGCGCCTGCCGGTTCTGACCGTGGTGGGCGCAATGATCTATGGCGAGCCGATCCTGGTGTCGGTATTCCTTGGTGCGGCGGTGATCTTCGCGGGCAACATGCTGAACATGCGCGCAGGCGCCGTGCGGCGCGATTCGGATTGACCGGGGCGGCGGGCCTCGCTAGGTCGCGCGCAAAGCGGGAGGCGGGCATGATCTATCCCACGGCGCAGGACTGGCACGCAGCGTCCGAAAAGCGCGTCGCACTGTTCGGCATGTCGGGGCTGGGCAAGACGCATGTGTCGGACACGCTGCGCCGCAATGGCGGCTGGTTCCATTACTCGGTCGATTACCGCATCGGCACCCGCTACATGGGCGAGCATATCGCCGACAACTTCAAGCGCGAGGCGATGAAGGTCCCGCTGTTGCGCGAGCTGCTGCTCAGCGACTCGGTCAAGATCGAGTCGAACATCACCTTCGACAACCTCGCGCCGCTGTCGACCTATCTGGGCAAGCCGGGCGATCCGGCGAAGGGCGGCCTGCCCTTCGAGGAGTACATGGCGCGCCAGGAACAGCACCGCATTGCGGAAATCGCCGCACTCAACGATGCGCCGGCCTTCATCGAGCGGGCGCGCAAGCTCTACGGCTATCCCAACTTCGTGTGCGACACCGGCGGCTCGATCTGCGAAGTGGTCACCCCCGATGACCCGCAGGACCCGCTCCTGCGGCATCTGTCGGCGCAGATGCTGCTGGTGTGGATCGAAGGGTCCCCGGATCACACCGAGGAACTGATCCGCCGCTTCGACCGCGCCCCCAAGCCGATGTATTACCAGCCCGACTTCCTGCGCGCCGAATGGCGGACCTATCTCGACGAGACCGGTCTGGCCGAATCCGAGGTCGATCCCGATGCCTTCGTGCGCCATGTCTACGCCCGCGCGCTGGCGCATCGCGCGCCGCGCTACCGTGCCATGGCGCGCAACTGGGGGATCCGCATCCACGCGAGCGATGTGGCAGGCATCCGCAGCGCCGCGGATTTCGAGGCGCTGATCGGTGACGCCATCGCGGCGCAGGCCAGTATTGAGCCCCCGCGCCCACACGTCTAGATAGAGGGTTCGCAACCCGGAGCCCGATCCGCCTGATGCCGATAACGATCCCGTCCGACCTGCCGGCGCATGATGTTCTGTCGCGCGAAGGCGTGATGGTGCAATCGAGCCTGCGCGCCGCGCGCCAGGATATCCGCCCGCTGCGCATTGCGTTGCTCAACCTGATGCCGAAGAAGATCGAGACCGAGACCCAGTTCGCCCGGCTCGTCGGCGCGACGCCGCTGCAGATCGACTTTCACCTGATCCGCATGAGCGAGCACCGCACGCGCAATACCTCCGCCGCGCATATGGAGCATTTCTATCGCCCCTTCCGCGAAGCGCGCGCCGAAAAGTTCGACGGCCTCATCATCACCGGCGCACCGATCGAGCATCTGGATTTCGAGGCTGTGACCTACTGGGACGAGCTGCGCGAGGTTTTCGAGTGGACACAGACCAATGTGCACGCCACCTTCGGTGTCTGCTGGGGCGGCATGGCGATGGCACATTATTTCCACGGTGTGCAGAAGCATCCCCTGGGCGAGAAGGCCTTCGGCTGTTTCCGACACCGCAACATGGCGCCGGGATCGCCTTATCTGCGCGGCTTTTCGGATGAGTGCCTGATCCCGGTCAGTCGCTGGACCGAGATGCGCCAGGCCGAGATCGATGCGATACCCGCGCTGACGACGCTGCTGGGCAGCGCGCATGTCGGCCCCTGTCTGCTGGAAGACCCGCAGCACCGCGCGCTCTACATCCTGAACCATCTGGAATACGACAGCCACACGTTGCGCGAGGAGTATGAGCGCGACCTCGCCGCCGGTGTGCCGGCGCGCTTGCCGGTGAACTACTTTCCCGATGACGATCCGACGATGCCGCCGCTCAACCGGTGGCGAAGCCATGCGCATCTGCTCTATGGCAACTGGATCAACGAAATCTACCAGAGCACCCCGTTCGATGTCGCCCAGATTGGCCGCTAACCTGCTGCTCGCTCTGGTGCTTGCCGGTGTGCTGGCAGGCTGCGCCGCACTGGTGGACAACCGCGCCGAGCGCCGCGAGGCCCGCGCCGAGGACCGCTGGCCGCCGGTCGGCGCTCTGCTCACCCTCGATGATGGCACACAGGTGCATGCGCTGGTGGAGGGGGACGGCCCGGATGTGGTGCTGCTGCACGGCGCCAGCGGCAATCTGCGCGATTTCACCATGGCGCTGACCCCGCTGCTGGCCGAGGATTTCCGCGTCATCGCGCTGGATCGGCCCGGCTTCGGTCATACCGATGATATCGGGCCAAACGACAGCAGCCCGATGGTCCAGGCCGATGTGATGATCGCGGCGGCGCGGGCGCTGGATGTCCGCGATCCCGTCGTGCTGGGGCACAGCTATGGCGGGGCGGTGGCGATGGGATGGGCGCTGCGCGCGCCGGACGACCTGGCTGCGCTGACCATCGTGTCGGGGGCGACGCATCCGTGGCCCGGCGGGCTGGGCGTCTGGTACGACATCACGACGGGTCGGCTGGGCACGCATCTGCTCACGCCGCTGGCGGCAGCGTTCGCGCCGCACGGTCCGCCCGACAGTTTCGTGAACAGTATCTTCCGCCCGCAGAGCGCCCCGGACGGGTATCTGGAGCATATCGGGGCCGGGCTGACACTGCGGCGCGAGACATTGCGCGCCAATGCGCGCCAGATTCGCGCGCTCAACGATCAGCTGGCGCATATGGCGCCGCATTACGGGCGGCTGTCGGTGCCGCTGGAGATCGTGCATGGCACGCAGGACCGGATCGTGCCGCCCGACATTCATGCCGTACAGCTCGCCGCCGAGGTCGCGGATGCCTCGCTCACACTGCTCGACGGAATGGGGCATATGCCCCATCACGGCAATCCCGAAGCGATCGCGGAGGCGGTGCGCCGCGCCGCGACCCGCGCCGGTCTCATGGATTAAAGCGTTTCGGTGAAAACCTGAATCGGGGGATTCCCACGGAGGTCTGTTTTGTGATTCATCCTGATTGGGAGGATGGATCATGTCAGCACCTTTGCCGTCGGCGCTTCGGGCGCGGTTTCAGCAC